>WLWD01005777.1_pt1:107500-251333 | contig 251333 bp, 235 predicted proteins | sample 6712731 | NCBI WGS metagenome assembly WLWD01 (sample SAMN12718690, study PRJNA576275) | sponge metagenome | isolation source: marine sponge | host: Mycale hentscheli | place: New Zealand: South Island, Marlborough, Capsize Point | collected 2014-11-01 | reverse complement strand
GCATCTTCTGGAAACATTTGACTTAACTTAGTCATTCCTTGATGAATAACTGTAGCACTTTCTGCTGAAGTCACTACTATGCCTAAAGGTAAACCTCCAGCTGCTGAGGATGTAGAAACCACAAACATAGGATTATTAAAGTCTTCAAAAGAGGAGGATGCATCTATAAAAACTAGTTCTTTTGATTGTAATATATGCCTATGTACTCTCGACATAAGTGGAGTGCATACTGCTAATATTAAAGGTTCTTCTTTACCATTTGCAATCACTATAACGCTGTATAAACGCTTTTCCACCTATATCATTATATTCTTCATTATATACAGCTACACATTTTTCTAGTTCAGCAAACAAATACTTACCTGTACGAACTCCAATATTACACTTCCTCCACTTGTTAAATAAATTATAAACATCACTCACTTTAGGATTGCAGTTTCTATCAGCAATCAAATATGGTTTATCAGAATACATCAAGTTAGTTTCATATTCCAAATGGGCAGTAGCAGGTGAGTGTCCATGACTAAATAAATCGTAATAGTCTTTCTTTGATTGTTCTGACAAGGGCCTAAACCTTAAAGCATCAGTCACCTGTACCAAATGGTTGTGATTGTGTTTTAAAAGTACAGATACACAAAATCCATTTAATTTCGTTGCAGGAGGAAGCAATGTTAGCATTAACTGGGCTGGACAATTTGTATGCTTGTTATTATGAATTTTATGTGTTGTTTTTAATTTTTTATTACTTTTAGTATGCATTCCACTCTGCCTCTGTTTATGATGACAACGTAAATAAAAATTTTTTACTACCTTTTTTCCTTTACCACTTCTACATGTTTCATAAACCATGGTCTCCTTAGATTTTTCATTAAATGCAGTTACCCACTTTTTAATACTTTCTTCTGAATCTAATTCAATCTTGAAGGAGCAATTGTATGAATTCATGTTTTTATAATTTCTACCCTGAGCATTTTGTACACATAGCCTTCTGGTAAGTCAGCTAATACTCTTTTCTCAACACTTTGCATTTTAAATTCATCTTCGTCAGAATCAACAATTGTATGAATTAATTTTTCCTCACAGGTAGACATTATTTGACAAAAATTTGGAGCTATCTGAAACAGCTGAAGAAAAAGTACCAGAGTCAATTGTTTCGTCAAGAATCCAAGACATTGCTATTGAACGTAACTGTAAATTATTAATTGAAGGGTTAGTTAGCAAGGGTATTTGAACGTCACCATTCCATGTGACCCATTCTTCCCAAAGTTCGCAAAATACTCCAACCATACAAACCTCAATAACACCACACATGTTGGAACATGTTTGTGATGGGTAAAATTTCGACAATGTCTTTACTGAATTTGAATTATTGCAATGATATATATTTTCAAGGCATTTGTTGATGTTTATTTTTAAATCCTTTGAGAGAAGATCAAAAGTTGAGATGATTGTTTTATTAAAATTTTTTGGAAGAGGCCAAGAAAGTGAATCACCATAATATGAATTACTTTGTTCAATATCTGTAACTAGAAGTGACCAATGATTTCCCCTATTGTCTTCCTGACTTAGCAGGCATGTGCCATCAGTTGTCCGATAAACATTAAGGGCAACTAATACTTTTTTTATTGGAATTCCATTTAATTTTGCCTTATTAACTTTTTCATTTGCCCCAGCAAATGAATAAATGTATTGGCTTGGTTTATAAACAAAGCCTATACTATCATCATAATTTTTATTTACTATTTCAAAAACAGTGTCTATGACAGCCAGCGATCTCCTATAAAACTTTGGATAGTAGCACCTTTAGAATCTGATGCTAAAGGCTGCTTAGAATTCCAGACATTATTCGTTAAGTATTCCTCAATCTTGTGTATATTTTATTGGCAGTTGTGAACTAATTTTTTTAACCTTTTTTAACCATAATTGATCTTCATTAACTTTATCTTGATACCGAACTTGATCATAATAAGATCTTAACTCTTTTAATTTGTTGAAACACAAATTCCCAAAAGGAAACTTCATATAAATATAATTTTGAGGTTGTTTATCTTTTTCTTTGTAAATTATACTAATTGCCTTGACAATTTGAGCTTCAGAAGGAATTTCAGAAACAGTACTCAAATCTACAGTGGGAATTTTCTCTGCAGATGAAACAACCTTCATAGAAAGCTGATGTGAAGCAGTAGAAAATTTAGTATGTGTGTTAACTTCAAAATTACCACCACCCTGCTTTATACCATAAATTCGTTATTAAATAGAATGTATTTTACTGGTAAAAACATACCTTCTTGTAGAGTGAGATATTACAATAGACCTTGCTATTTCTGCTAGTCCTAGACATAAATTTATATGAAGCTATTTGCCAACTAATATTGTTAAAATTCTAACCTGAAAAACAGAATTATTAGAGGTATCACTGCCCAGAAAGAAAAATGAATTACAAAAATACACTGTTGAATCCAAGAAGATTCTATGACTGGTGAAGTCCAATCCCCTGGATCTGGAGACAAGCCTCCAGATTGTACTGAAAAGCACAAGGGATTGGACAGCAACAGCAGCAAGAAAATACATTTCCTTATAAATCGCAACTTCAAAACCGCCATGTCCACTAAACCAACAGCCAACCAACTTTATCGAACCAACTTTGACCTCTGCATGCTGTGTGTGGGGGCGGCATGCACGTCACTTTACCACATGAACTAACTTTACCACATGAACTATTGAACTTTGTAATGAGTGTGAAATAGACTAAGTCCGTGAAGTGTACGTATTTTGCAATAGGCAGTTCCAACTGAAATGGCTTGAGAAATATTCCTGGCTAGTTTATAGCAAAAATCTGAGTGGGGGATTTTGTAAATATTGTGCGCTGTCTGTGACAGATAGAAGTAAGTGTGTAGTTTTTGTTAATACACCTTTTCAAAATTGGATATAAATTAACAAGGTAGTGGGTGGACATGCCTCAAACCAGTATCATATAAATGCTGTTGCTGATGCTAGTGCATTTATTCGTACTGTTGAATGTCCTCAAGAACGTTTAGATGTACGTATGAATCAACAATATTAGCAAAATATTAAAGAAAATTGGAATATACTTAAGTGTGTTGTGGAAAGTATACTATTATGTGGGGTCAGTGTATAGCTCTTAGGGGTGATATTGAAAATTTGGAAAAATCTGTTAATCCGGGAAACTTTTTTGAAGCTGTTATCAAAATAATGATTCTGTTCTTAAGGCCACCCAGATTAAGGAATGCAAAATATATTTCTCCTGACATTCAAAATCAAATTATAGAAATAATAGGTGGAATGATTATTCAAAAGGATATAGTAAATGAAGTGCTTCATGCAAAATACTATTCCATACTTGTAGACGAAATAACTTCCCATGACCATCAAGAGATGATGCCATTAGTAGTTAGATTTGTAGATAAAAATTGTACTATTAGAGAAGAGTTTTTGAAGTTTTCATCCTTGACCAGACTAACTGGGAAGGCCATAGCTTCTGTCGTTATTCGTGATCTTGAAGGGCTTGGCCTTGATATCTGTAATATTCGTGGACAGGGGTTTCAAATATGTCTAGTAGTCGTATTGGTCTTCAAGCTTGCATACGAGAGAAGGCACCACTTGCAATTTATACACACTGCAGTGGACACTGATTAGTCATTCCTGTGATATTCCATTGGTGACCAATGCATAGGTGCCAACTGTCCCGATATGACCCGATATGAGCGGGACACTCGCGATTTTGAAACTCCACTCCTGGTCCCGCCCGATTAGTAAACTTCAACATTAGTTGTCCGGATTACGGCAGGTAAACTGAAATCTTCGTAGGTACGGGTAACCCGAGACTAAATATTGCTTACTCAGCAAACAAACCATTTATGTGAACAAATTACTATTCGAATATAGTACGATGTTTTTTCGCGTAAATTATTTTTTTGGAGTGCTAACTGCTGCTGGAGAAAAGCTTTCGTTGCATGCCATGGCTGAACCCCCTAAGGCCAAAAAAGCCAAGAGGAGTTGTCATTTTGACAATAGTTGGATCAAGGAATTCCCTGGAATTGGAGTGAGCTCTAGCGGTATTTCAATTAAGTTTATAGCCATACAGAGTAGTTAAGGACAAACTTTGGAATTAAATAATTGTTGATTATTTGTCATTGCTATAATAAAAATTTTAATTGTACAGGTAATACATATGCAAGGTGCAGTATTTGTGGGACTGACATTAGCATATCCCATGGTGGGAGAAATGATGTTGCCAAGCATATAGGCACTACTAAACACAAAGATATGGCTGCTGCATCGTCTTCTTCAAGGACAGTATCTACCTTCTTCCGAGCCCAAAGTTCTCCAAAGGTGATAGAAGCAGAGGCTCGCTAGGCACTTTTTGTTGCTAAACATAATCTTTCTTTTTTAAGTAGTGAGCATACTGCAAAACTGTTTGGCATAATGTTTAGCGATTCTGAAATTGCTAAGAGCTGCTCTTGTGGTCGTACCAAATGTGCTGCTTTGGTTACAAATGCTCTTGCACCACACTTTAGAAAGAAGTTAGTAGATGACATGAGTTTGTATCAATTTTCTATTATGATCGACGAGTCTAATGACAGCACAGACAAGTCTTGCATCATACTTGAGAGGATTCTTGATCCGGAAGTTGGTGACGTCTGTACTCGGTTTCTTGACATGCCAGTGGTCAATATTGGTACAGCAAAAAACCTTTACGAGGCTTTAAAGGCATCATTGGAAAATTTTGGTTTGATTTTTCCAAAGCCATAGCTTTCATGTCTGACACAACTAACGTCATGAAAGGGGCTAGGTCAGGAGTTCAAAAACTTATAAAATCTGAAAATAGATTCTTGTATGATTCTGGTTGTATTTGTCATCTTGCTGATCTCACTATAAAGGCTGGAATGAAGTCATTTCCTGTTGACATCGACCAGCTTTTCATCGATGTGTTTTATCATATTAAGCATAGCAGCAAAAGGAAACAGGAATTTAATGATATCTGGTACTCACTTTTCACATCGGAGCCTGAAGAAATATTAAAGCACTGCACTACACGATGGCTCAGTCTTCTTCGCTGTGTTGGGCGGTACATTTCACAGTATGATGGGCTAAAATCATACTTTCTTTCATGTGATGATCAAACTGATCAAGTACGAAGCATCATAAGTAGGCTTGAAAATCCATTAACTAATTAATAACTAAGCCAATCCTTCACTTTCTTTCTTTCATCCTTCCTCATATGGATAGGTTTAACCGTGTTTTTCAAAAGTCGAATGAAAACACAATTTGTCTACTCTACTCAGAAATGACTAGACTAGTAAAGCTGTATGCAGCAAATTTACTCAATACAGATAAGATCAAGAAAGTAGAAGAAGATCTTAAGAAATTGTGTTTTGAAGAAGGTGATCAGCTTGACAAGGAGAATTTGGGGATAGGTACCAGTACATGGACATCTGTTTCTGCTTTAGAAGAAGAGAATGACATGAAACCGTTTGGGATCACTGTCAAGTTACAAGGCACTGAATTAGATATAATGAAAGCATACAATTAAATTGATGACATAAAATCATATTACAAAACAATCAGAGAAAATATAAACATTGAATTTCACAAAGTTTATCTGCAGGCAGAGCGAATGGGTGAGAGTGTCAATGTTGACCCATCTAAGCCAAGAAGCTGTGCTCGTCAACGCAACAGACCAAATGCCCAGCTGAGAATATTGAAGATTGGTACAGAATCAATGTTGCCATTCCTTTCATTGATCACATAATCACGGAACTTGACTCCCAGTTTTCTGGTTTGACCAAAACTGTATCAACTCTTCTTGATTTAGTGCCTTTAAATATACACACAAATGAAGTCATAGATTTAATTAAAATTAAACAACTCTATTTTAATGATTTACCAACTCCTGAAACTCTTAAACAAGAGTTAAGAAGATGGAAGCACAAATTTCAATCATATAAAGAAAAACCTAGCAATTGTTATGAAGCTCTAAAACATTTGTGATTCACAGATCCAAATATACACGTGCTATTACAAATTGCTTGTACAATTCCAGTGACGTGTGAATGTGAACGTGATCGTGATGGAAGCATTTTTGCATCACCTTAATATATAAAAACGTTCTTCAATGACAAATGAAAGGTTGACATTTTTAGCCGTGATGACTATTCATTATAATCATGCAATAGATTTAGATAGAGTAGTAGATACGTTTGTCAATTTCATCCTTGAAGAATGCATTTAAATACGTTGCTATGTTAGTGAATATGTAGCAAGTAAACTAAGTGATCCAATTTGGTTTGAGGAAGTTCACCTGCTACCTTATAGCTATTTCTCCTTTTTTTTCTTTTCTGTATTTGTAGGTTAGCTGTGACAATGTTACTAATAGAAGCAGAAATTGTGACCGTCTATAGGAAAACCAGGCACAACGCGGCACCCTTCGAAATTTTTTTTTTTGCACTTACGGAGTTGTCGGCGTCCAGATATTGAGCTCTCCAAGTTTTATCGTCGTAGCTTGTCGTTCCCGTATGGAATGCCATTCGTATCAAAAATAAACCCGCTAACATCCGGGATGTTAGATAAGAATCTGGGTCGCCGTTCGTAACAAAATTCCCTCTGCCTAACATCCAGGTTCCTAGATAGCGACCTAAGACGCCGTTTGTAACAAAATTCCATCTACTAACTTCCCGGGTAGTACTGGGAATTTGCTACGCCGTTTGTAACAAAATTACTTCCCAGGTTGCTCCCATTTTGGTTCCAAGTGTCCACTGTTCTAGTTCCAAGTGTATCAATCCTATCCATTCTGGTTCTGGGCGGGACGTTTTTTTTGTGTGTGTGTTTAAAGATGTCGGAAGTCTGGGGTTGGGATTTCTTTTCTGAGTCTTGGCTTTCTTAAGGCAGTTACGTCAGTCAAAATCAGCTGCACTACTATTGTTATATCAGAGAGTCAAGTGTGTCCTTCTGTCAGCACAGTCCAATGAAATCAGTATTCTTGGACGTCTACTGGCAGTTCCTTGTTTCTTATCGTGAACTTGTTACTTGCTTGTTTATGCTGTTGCATACTACGTTTTACTCCACAGAAGAGATATTGACCCTGGTCATGCCCACAGTCTCATTAATTTTGTTTGCTTTCATACATTCAGGGGAGTCTCCCAGAAATAGACAGTATGGAAGTAGTAAAAATTCAGGGCTAGGTAGTCCTTTAATGATGCTTATATTTTCAGATTGAGATTATTTAAAAGTATCCCTTTGTCAGTGCATCATTTTCAAAATGGCATCCATTTTCCTTTCAGGCAATAACAGTTCTTGTTATATGTCCTTCAACCGGCATCATCAAAACACTACCATGGTAGTAAATTTCCCATAACAAAAAAAAAATATATTGATATCCCTTATACCAAACAAGTTAAATACTATAGTTGTTTTAATTTTTTTTAAATATTATATATACATAATGGCCAAAGTTGAAACAAATAACGGGTTGCATTGATGTTATATATTGGACTAAAAAAGGCATCTCCTTCATGGGTGAATCCAAACACTCTGTATCACTGGCTGTATATTGCTACAAGGCTTGTCAGAATTTCCTCATCACATAACCAGCGGACATCCACAGTACTCACTTGGCTACACTACATGAAACAACGCACACGCACACACACACACACACAAAACAGATGTACTTGTGAGCTAGACTTAAGATGTACAAATTCGGGAATATATGTATATATGGACATACATTTGTCTTTTTGTTCTTTGACCGACCCTTCATGTTATTGGGTCAACATCATTGACAATTCCAGTCAATATGACCTGTTAGTATGTCGATCCGTGCTCTTATTCTGTATGAATGAAATGTGAGTTGAAAAACTTGCTATAATGATACAAGATACTCTGACCCTGTCTTATGCAGTACCAGAGAAATCATTTCGGTGTTCAGGCCAGAAAGAAGACACCGTCATTGTGTCAGTCAGTAATACACAATAAAGAAGTCTTCATGTTTTGTGTGTCTATACATGGAATTTATTACTTATGAAACTTATAAGCAGGGTTTTATCTAAAAAAAAAGTTTGGTTGTGAGCATTACTACATGTTTAAGTGAATACATCACCAATTAAAGAAATGTAGATGGCACTCAGTTTAACCGTTGTTGAGAGTTTGACCGCTTTTCAGAGTCCCGTTGTGGTGGTTAGACTGTATTACTATTTGCCAGGATTTGACTCCCATGAACCAAAGAACTACCATGAGAGGTTGGTTGAATTACTGTATACAATGCTTCTTCAATTATCCATATCCAGACACCCCTTCAAGTTAAGGAAGGTAAGGGGTCGATACCATTAAGCCCATTGTAACGGTAAAGGGTCGACATTGTGCATAGTATCGAGGTGTCTGGATGAGTGAGGAAGCACTGTAGTTCTGTATACTACCCTACCATTACCGCTTGGCCTTGCAAGCTTCCCTCCCTCCTTCCGGTTACATCACCTTGCTATGTCTGTCTTTCCTCATTCCACTCTGCCCATACCCTTCATAAAAATGCCAAGTTTCCTTGTAATCACAGCTAACTTACATCTATACTGTCTCCGTAATGACTGTCTACTTCGCAACACCAGTATCGCCACTTTCAAATTAACCTACAGTTCGGTCTTTCCCCTTGACGACCCTGTTCTTATTAGGGTGCCCTCCCACAACACGAAATGGTCGTCAGGAATAATGTCATTTCTATGGTAACAAACACGTGGTAATACAGTGCTAGCAAGCGTAATACTTTCTGCTAGGAAGAATGGTCGACATTGGGTCTGCGTGTGGAGCTGACGGTGAAAAGCTGGAGTTCTTGCTTGAGCTGGGAGAAGGAGGATCAAAAAAAGAGATTCATGCTGACTTGAAGGACGCCGTTAAAACAATTGAGGGAGAAATTAAGCAGCATTTCCAGCTTACAGATGTCGTTTTGGATGGCTTATCATCAACGAGTAGTCGAGTTAACGATGACACTACATGTTGGGTACTGCAGAGGTGGTCTACCAAATGGAGTGAGTATGTAGACGTGATCACTATCAAAGCAGTTGAAGATCAGGATAAATTGAGAGTTGTATTGAAGACCAGTATAATTGTGATAAAATTAGAATTTGAAAGAGTATGAAAGTGTTTATTCTATAGATCAATGGTGGAATTTGTAAAGCCATTTCTTCCTGCTCAGCCATGTTCAAGCCAAAGGAAAATCATGCAAAGTACTTATCTGACCTCTTTCCAGGTTCTGTTTGAAGTTGCCCAATAACTATTAGGGGGTGTGAACATTTTATTTTTTCTCTTAGGTTCATCTTTAAGTGGTTCATCTTTAAAAGCATCATCTTTAAATGCCTCGACCAGCACGTTTAATCCAACCAGGAAGGCTTCAAATTATGATCAGAAGCTTAAGAAAAAAGGCGGGATACGTACACGCCCATACAAATTGTGGGTTGTCATTGGTAACGAATTGTTTACTTCTATTCCCAAAGCAAATTTGCGTAGATCTTTGAATAAAAGTGGGCGGGTAAAGAAGGTTGAGTTTCGTAGATCTATGTCAGAAATGCAGGTCCAGACCGTAATTGTCCAGGCATTTCCACAATTGCAATTGGAAAAGCCAACTTTTATGAAGTGTGTCGATATGCAAATGGTGTGTATTGAGGATAGTGGATATCCTAATGGAGAAGGAATTTGTGAGATAGCATCCAAAGGAAGCCTGTACATGGTGGAAAGATCTACATTACTGAAGGTACAGTGTTATTTATAACGTAAAAAGCACATCCTCAATGTTGGGTTATCTGGTTACTTATTGATAACGGTTTGTTGGTATTGCAGGAGCGAGATACAACTGAGACTCCAGACAGTAAACTGGATGAGACATATAGTAGTGATGAGTGTACTGGTAGTCCCAAGAGACGTGCTAAATTAATGAAGCAAGCTGAAGAAGCATTGAGTAGTCTTCAGGTTAGACAATGTGCTATATATTTTAATTGTCTCTGTTCAATAAGTGTAATTCCATAGGCTAAACCCACTAGTTTCTCATCTGGTGATGACAGTGATGCTGACAGTAGTGCACGCAAGGTAGTTAATATAAAAACTAGTTAAGCCGGATAGCTACGTATGTGTATGCTTGAATGTTTACAGCAATCATTGGAGGACTTGTGCAGGATTGAAGAGGAAAAGCCTGCAGCTGTTGATGCAAAGAAGGTATGTTTATGCTTAAATCATGAAGTGTCCCATATATTGTGGTTTTGTGCTTGAGATTAGTGTCTCCGTATGTATAGACTCAGTTAACATGATAATTACTGTATACTCTTGTTGTTTAGCACATATGCCTATACGGTTGAACTGCGCGCCTAACAATCATATCATTGTACGCCTAATAAGCATTTTGCGCCCATTAAGTGTCATTAAAATCCCGCTCGTGCAGGTAGTATGGGTAAGGTATCGTATTTGGTTTAAACAGCTCTAGTTTTTTAAAAAAAAACCGGTAAGGGTTCGTCAGATGGCTCAAATTAGTAATTATTCTTAGCGCGTAAATGTAATTGAAGTTTAAATTTAATTTACAGCTGGGCTAGCTTGCTTGCCGCATTGTGCTATGAGCACACCTCTAGTTATAGTATGTGGGTAGTCTTTTAAGCTTATACTGTATGGCGTGATATTTTATAAGATCTTCATTATGGTTTCCCTCTCCCTTTGATCATCAGGATGCTGTGGTGATCGTGTCTGATGATGACAGTGGTGATGGCTCTGATGGCTGGTCAACTGTTCTTACCAAAGGTAAAGTTAAGTGTGGTCTTCGCTCTTGTTATATTTTTTTATTCACTTTTTTTTTTTTTTTTTGGTTCTGTTTTTTTGTTGTTGTTGTTTCGTTTTTTTAGCCAACACATCCAGGAATGATTTTGTAGCAGCTAAGTTTAAGGGGAAGTTACCCTTGTACACAGGATGTATCAAGATCAAGAGGAGGACCATTTATGATGATGGTGTTGCACTTTATTCTACAAGACCAACGATTGCGGATGTGGTTTCTATTATAGTCGAGTTTGATGAAGAAGAAGGGGTAGACTTAGGTGGCATTTGTCGAGACTTTTTCTCTGGTTTCTGGGAAGAGGCGTATCTGCGAATGTTTGATGGTGCTGCTCTGCTTACACCTGCATGTCTTGTTGACATTGATAGCAGTCAGTTTTCTGTCCTTGGAAGAATTTTGTCACACGGCTATCTTTGTTGTGGATTTCTTCCCACACGCATAGCCTTTCCAGTGCTTGCTTTGGTTTTGTTGGGGCTATCAACCAGTATTTCGCAAGAGATATTTATTAAATATTTCTTAGAATTCTTGAGCCACATTGATAGGAAGGTTATAACTGCAGCTCTTCAGGCAAAGAAATTTACTCACCTCACCAACACCAGTGTGATCAATGTCCTCTCTCGTTTTGGCTGCAGGGAATTCCCCACCCCAACAAACTTGGCACACATTTTGTACACACTTGCTCGTCATCACTTCATGTCGCACCCTTTTGCTACATTGTCCCTCATGAATAGTGGAGTTCCAGAGAACCACAAGCCCTTTTGGCAGGCCATGCAAGTTGATGAACTCAACAGCATATGTGAGAGCTTGAGTGCTAACCCCGAGAAAGTCCTGGAGCAGATAGAGGAACCAATTTTTGCAAATATGAATGAACAACGTGTCTTTGGGTACCTTGAACAATTTATTGGAGAGATGAAAGTTACTGAGGCTAAACGTTTTTTGAGGTTTGTGACGGGAAGCTCAGTACTAACAGTTGAAACCATCCGCGTAAGTTTCAATGCCCTTGTAGGAGCTGCTCGGCGGCCTATAGCTCATACTTGTTCGAACATATTGGAATTACCCTACACGTACAGCACGTTTTTGGAATTTTCCAAAGAGTTCACAGCCCTCCTTGACAATGACGAGTTTTGTTGGTCTATGAACAGTGTGTGATGGGTCTTGATTGTCAATCACACGAGTCCTTTAGTATTCTTCACAATCACTACATGGAATTCTCTTTATATAACCTTGTATCAACTCCATTTATTTATTTTTATTGTTGTGCTTGCTGTTGCAGTTATGATAATGGCATACAATACGTTTTTCAAGTAAAAAAAATTAAGTGGTAATTATAATGCCAGGGCAATGAATAATTGGGGGTACTTCTCAATACATTGGGTCAAGAGGAAATAATTGTTGCTGTTATTTAGTCTGCATACAGTGGATCCAGTGAATATGATTTGCAGCTGCTGATGTTGACTACTAAAGGACACTAAAGTAATAAGCCTCTCCTATGAAGACAAACCTGAGTCCCTGACGTCCCAAGAAACGACAACCTCTAAAGGGCAAATGCTCTGAACAGCTCCCAAACTGTCCTTTTCTGCTGTACAGTCAATTCCCTCAATAAGGGGCACTGGTTATTTGACATCTGTTGGGGATGTTGTCCCCTATTGAAGACCAGAATGCAGTAACGGGTGAAGTTGGTTTGTTCACAGCAACATTCCAAGTACATGTCTTTTATTAACAACTGCTTCCAATACAATAGCACTAGTAGAGTGATGATAATAAAGCAAGTTGAAAAATGTTCCAATTTATAAGTGTAAAGCACCAATTCTTTCCTTGGTGCAGTTCCCTGCTGAATTCCCACACACTGTTAGTTAATTGTGCAAGTATGTACTCTGTAGAGTATAGATACTAATTATTTATTATGAAATATGAAGATGTAGTTGATCTGTAGAGTAATCTTAGAGCCACTGTTTTGTTCACAAAATATAGCTGCCAACAAGGTAAAATGGGCTGACCTGAGACTGAGAGGCAGCTGAGGATGGTTTAGTATCTTTAATTTCTTTGCTTCTACAGTATTTCACCCACCTGCTGTTTTTACAAGTTGTACAGTTGATAGTGGACACTCAAGTAAGGTACATTGTATTAATTATCTCTCATGACAGAACAAATCTGAATTCCTAAATTTTTCATTTCCTACCAAATCATTACATTCAGAACCTCCTAGAAGGGGACAGTCTTCAAACAAAGGGACACATTGCTTGAATTTATACTGTGGTCCCAACATGTCCTTTCTTCAGAGACTTGACTGCATATAATTTGACACCTGCATTCTGGGCATACTCAATCACAACATTACCAACTTCTTTACTAAGTTTTTTTTTGTTTTTGTTTTTTTGTAAGGGCTAGACTTATATAATACCAGATCTCAGTCCAGTCATTTTCAGTCTACAACTTTACCTAGTTCACCTGTATCTATCTATCTATCTATCTATCTATTACTGGGTTGATTCACCCTAGGACACCTTTGTGCATCACATTGTTTCTGTATTCCCATAACAAGTATGGTGTACCAGTCCACTCTTCCTTTGTTCTCGTCTTTGACGACCCCAACTTGTGGCTGGTGAACACAATATGTTCATCTGCCGATCCACGCTCTATGTCGTCAGTTGCAACCAAGTCGATTTGCACAGTGGACCAACATACTCGATAATGTAAAAAAAAAAATCATATCTTTTTATTGTTAAGAGGAACTCCTGGTGATAATGGTGTTTTTTTTTAGTAGCGCAAGAGGCACCATTTTTTCCTCAAAAGTACTGTATAGCATCTTGGACATACTTAGTGATAGTACAGCAGTTAGGTAGTTGTCTAAACCTGTAAGAAACACTACTTTTCTACCTCGAAATAACCAGTACCTGGTAACAAGTCACAAAAAGCAGCTTACCTCTTGGAATGGTTGTCATAATGATGAAACCCTTTACCACAATTCTGAAATTTACGCAGGATTGGACTAAGAAACCCAAATGTTACTACAAAAAGATACTTTTCAAGAAACAGCAGTGTGAAATGCGAATTGAGTGACAGACACCGAGATACTTGGTAACTTCAGGTGAGATAGTAAATGACCCCTTCTCCCCATGACCAATTTCCCATATGTACACTATTATATTATTTAATGTATGTAGCTAACCCCTAATGCTACATTAGTGACCTAGGTGATCTGTGCTTCGTATTTGCATTTTACAATCACTGGAGATTGAAGACCTGCTAGTAACCAGTACTATGACGGCCTGGCTTCACTATGCGAATTGAAGAACTTCAGGTTGGCAGTTATGTGGTATAACTTGTTAGATTGGTTGTTGTTTTTGTTTTTTTGTAGTGAAGCGGGAGCAGTGAATCCAGACATTAATGTCCTGTTGTTGGCAGTATATTTACTTCAGAATGAACTGTAACAGGCACCACTGTTCAGGGATAGTTCCATTGTTCAAGGATACATACTTGCCAAACTTAATTAAGGTTAGAGGGAGGGCTCCCAAAATAAAATAGCAATCCACTAACTATATGGTATAATTCTTAGCCATTATATTAAATTTAAGCACAAATAGTTTGAAGCCAAGATAATACCTATATATCTTTCATGTTTTAATTTTCTTTGACATATTTTATATCAATTTCTTACTCCAGTTTTGTATTTGTGTTTGCAGTTACTTCCACAAGTTCTTGCGGAAAATGTCTGTTCCAGAGGAACCTCTTAGATATGACTGAGAACTAGGTGCAAGCAACTACTCACTATTACTACACTTTAGCAAGTTGCAACTCTCCTCCAAGATTTTGTAACCACACCTAGGATGCACGGAATGGCGGCAGGGTGACATTCTTGCTCTCCACCCTGCGCTATTGGAGCGCATCCTAGTTAGACTATTATTATGTGATGCACCGTGCTTGCTTGTTTACTTGAATGTGTGTGTCCATTCCTGATATTGGAGTAAAATCGAGTAAAACAACCAGTTAACTTTTACAATTGACAACTTTCATAATTTTTTTTCGTTCCACTGAAACTAGCTTTTCAAAATACTGCATGAATATGATTACAAAACACGACAAAAACAAGTAACTGTTAACAAACAATAAATTAATCACAACAAAAATGTTAGTTATGTCTTGGCAAACAATTATCCCTGACAAATTGTCTCTAGAGGAATCCTGAAACAGAAAATACACCTATAAATTGACTCGAAGCATACAGTTGAGCTTGTTCGTCAGTTAGACTAATCAAAGAACAATACGAGAGGATATTTTAAGAGCATCATAGTATTGTTATGAGCCAAAGGCGAGTGAAAATACAGCATGAGAGTAAAAATAACACTAAGACATCCCTTCCCCAACTATTAGCTAACGATTTGAGCAAACAAATAATAAAATTAATTGGATAAATTCTAACTGCCCTCATATAGTATATATTAATGCCGTTACCAATTTCATTCCTTTAGAAAATTTATTGTGCCGAAACAAAATTGATCCAGTATCTCATGGGTGCACTAGGCGACGTGAAATATCACCTAATATCAAGTAGCAAAGAAAATGACAGCAAAGCGTTTTACTGGTTTGAAGGAGTCAAAGGACAGGAAGAGGAGGACGACTCGTCCAATGGTAGAATGTTGCCTACCAGTCGACTACGCCGTACTACTTACAGTAACGAGTAGGTTTTCTTACGGAGCAGGTGATTTTGTTTGTAGTGAGTACGAGAAGAGAAAATTGGGTTAGGTTAAGGCCTCGGTATTAATTTGTGATAGCACGGATAGTCATGAAATTCTGGAATATATTTCATTCGTTTAGTTTTAAAAAAAAAATAGCACTCGGCTTTGCCTCATGAAATTTAAGAGCTGTCGAACTAAAACTCGTGAAATATATTTCTAATTTCACTTCTACCCGTGCTATTACATATATATTGCATGGCTCTAAACCTACTATTGGGCCACTAAGAAACTGTTATTATTACTTGGTTCTTTTTCTTATCCTCACCTTCCTCCCATGTCACTTCATCTACCCTAGTCCATGCAACCCCCTCCCTTCGTAGCCCAAAATTTCAACAACCCCTGGGTACCAAAGTGGGTTTCATGCTGTATCATGCTCAGGTGTCAAAAGTCAAGCACTAGGAGGAAGTTATCATGTCCCAGGACAAAATTCTTAGAAAAATCCACACCAGCATGCATCCTGTGGCTACATAACCATCAGCTGCTTTGGCCACTAGGGTATGTTTGTCCATTCTCACCTTTCAACTCCTGTAGTATGACATTTGGAGCCTTGGAGGCCATTAAAAATTTGCACAACTATTTCTGAACACCACTGCCAACCTTCTGTGATGCCTATGCACACACACACACACGCACACACACACACGCACACACACACACACACACACACACACATGCACGCACACGCACACGCATGCACACACACACACACGCACACACACAAACACACACACAGAGGAGAGATTAACAATAGCATGAACAAATCGAATTTTAAATGAAACAATAGGCATATTGCATATTGGATTGGTCAGTGGCGCGAACCTCTTATTTGAATTATATTCAAGCATCTGTGCTCTTCGGCATTTAGAATTCATGGACTAAAAGAAATTGTTTGGTGTGCCATTTTATTCAAAAGCCTTGAGCAAACTCGATAGTCCATAGGAAATGGATTTAGTAACCCTCAGCCTGAATAGCATAGTGTAGCTGTACTTTGAGTCTCTTTTCAAAACTGCAAACCTTCTCTAAAAATCAATGACTCAACTCAATTTCACAGCATAAGCTAACAAGTAGCCGGAAGAATTTCGCTCACATGATTAAGGCGGGACTGAAAGGGGGCGTCACCCGCAGTGTAAAACTAATGTTCACATTGGCTTAACTATACTCGCTTTTTCTGGAAAAAGGAGTCAAAAAATATCTGGCACATTAATGCTGACAGACTGACTTACTTACTGAATGGATGAACCGACAGACACGAGTATTATTAAATATTTTTTCGACTTCTTTTTTACACCAGAGTTGTCCAGTTTTGCCGTCAACTGTCCACGGGCATATTAGGAGCCCCAAACTCGCTCACAACATAGCCCCCCGAGACTCATGTGACTACAAACACGATGGGCTAGTCTGACTATTCAAACAAGGAGGGGTTTCCCAGCAGAGAAAGTTTCAAATTTAATAAATTTAGAATTTTGTCATGGACATCCCATGGGATCCTTGTATTCCCATCATAGTCCCATGGGACAACTGACGGCGTTCTTGGACAACCCTCCTTTTTTGAGAAAAAATAATCCAGTCCAAACAAACAAACAACAACAACAACAAAACTTGACCACTCTCATACTACTGTGAAGACATACAGAACTGGGCAGTGGTAAAAAATCAGACTAATGAAACCTCCAGGTGTAAATAGAAGAAGCTTCAGTTCCAATAGGTTGGGCTAATCTACTGGCTCGAAACAGCGTGCATCTTTTATATACCTTGTGCTTGACTAATTCTGAGCGCTACAAGTCTGTAGCTTAAAAAAAAAATCGAGGTTAACAATGGTCAAGTGTTGAGTGCTTGGATGTCCATATTTAAAAAAATAGTTTAAAATGTTCGCTGCCTATCAGCTTCTATTTTTTTTAATATAAAAAGTGCTACATCACAATGAAAACATAAAAAAGAACTTGAAGATTTCTTAATCTTATTAGCAAAATTAATTTTGTACTCATGGAATTTTAGTACTCACCAGAAGGTGGTAGTGATTTAGGTATGTAGAATCAGGCACTTCAGGTATCTACATTATAATAGCATGCCTCGTAAAAGTGCCCATTGAAAAATGTATGGGGGAAATCGATTGTTCAATTGAAATAGCCTGGGGAAAGTGAAACCGCATGGCTGGAGTTGAAATGGTACGGTAGTCAAGCGAAATAGTACGGGTAAGTGCGCATGCGCAAGACCGTAAGCCTTAGTAACGCCGTTGCTTTTGCTGAAAATAAAGTAATAGTGTTTCAGTTAGGATGTAGGCAAAGTATTAGCAAGTGCTAGCATGGTTAGCCGTGATATTAGAGATGAATATCACTCGTAAAGCACTAAATAGCACTCGACTTCGCCTCAAACACTATTTCATTACGTTACTCATGCTATTAATCCCGAATAGCACCAGAAAGAATAAGAGGGGACACACTGCTTTTCTACATTTTGGAACTCTCACACTATCATCCTCACACTATCATCCTTACACTATCATGACTCAACAAAACAAAATCTCAACGAAGATAAACGTTCGTTAACTTAATTAATGAAACAAAGCACACACTGGTAATAAACCAAAGAATACCAGTGGCGGATCTAGTCCTTTTAGCTAACAAGTTTAGCTATGACTTGCAGAGCCATAAAACTATTACGCATTTAGTATGGCAAACTCAGACCAGGAAGTGGGTGTGGTTAATTCCCAAATGGGTGTGGTTTTTGCAAAATGGGTGTGGTTTGATTCCAACATATGCTACAGTATTTTATAGAAAAATGACAAATAGTGAATCAATGCAATAATGATAGCGAAGTTAACTTAGAATATGCATACGGTGCTCATTTTGTTCGATGAATTCATTCGCTATAGCTATTAGTATTAAATTTTGGTCAATGTATAAAAAAAATACTGTAGCTAATTTAGCCTCTTAAAAATGAACTTACATAGCTAAGCAGCGTCATCCTTCTTGACAGATACTTGGTTTAGTTTTACTGCTCTTAAGCATATAAAACAATGCACACCGACTTCTGCTTTATTATATTGGAGTCACACCGCTTAATAGCTGAATTTTTGCTCTGCTTCATTGATTTTCTTTGCAGCAGGTATTTTGCGCCGGGGGAACCGGCTGAAAATCTGGAAGAGAAACACTACTTGTTGACGCAAACTTCTGATATGGGAGCCAAAACTGTGACAATATCTGCGATGGATTTGCCGGCAACACTTCACCACCAATTGAAGGTACGTTATTCCAAAGACCCTTTACCTAAATATTTACTAGCTGACAACGCCCATTTTATAAAAAAAAAAGGTCCGACCAAGGTCGGACTGGTCAAACTATCTACTACAGCCCTGTGTTTGTGACATGTCATTGAGAGCCACCTCACTCAATAAAAGATAGGCTCCTTTGCACTGTCGACCACAGGCTATACCACATGTAGTAACCAAATAATCTGCTCACACAAACACACATGTATAGGCACACAGAGACTCAGATGCATTTGAGACCTATAAAGTTGAAAATGCATCTAGCACTGTCGACCACAGGCTATACCACATGTAGTAACCAAATAATCTGCTCACACAAACACACATGTATAGGCACACAGAGACTCAGATGCATTTGAGACCTATAAAGTTGAAAATGCATCTAGCAATCATTGAAGTTGATCTATATTATTATACTGTAAATTTACTAAATTTGGTGTATAAAAATTTAGATCAACTTTGTAGGTCTTACATGCATCAACAAAGAGAAGAGGAGCTTCGTACTCATGAACACAACACCTCACTTCCCCTAAAACAAACTACAGAACTTTCATTCACTCCAATCATTGCACCAGCAGAAAAAATAGTTACTACGTTTTCCTCCTTTTACACACACGCACGCATGTACACACACACACACACACACAAGTACACACGCCTTTACTATATTCATGATAAAATAACAATCAGGTTTCACACTCAAATATGCCTCGTGATTAATAATTGAATACGTACGCGGAAGAGTATACCACGCTTAAAAAAGGATACTCTACAATTCATTTTCGCATTGAAACCAAGCCCACCATCACAACTGTACATACTCAATATTCCATTCCAACTGAAGACCATTTTACCTCGCGTGTTCTCTCACATGCACACTCACCTTGACTCAATCTGTAGTAACGAAATTACAACATCACTGGTCTTCGCCCATACTTCACTGCAACATGACTTCACATGCTAAATTGGAATAAAAAATATTCTTATCTCTATTCATTGCCCAGCACAATAAAAGTGCCAATTACAGAAATGGCGTGAGAGGCTAAACCCACTGGCCAGCAACATAGGAGATACCAACTACTCAAAGGATACCTGAGCAACCACTATGACCAACCAGTCAATACTTATCATACATGTAACTACATGTAATCTATATTATTTCAACGAGAACAACTACGACCTACACTACGTATTATGTGACCATGCCCACCAACCATTCATTAACCTCAGCAGACAGTTACACAGTGTCTTGGGTCATAACATGAACAAGCATGAACTGCCTATATCTAATAATGAGAATCGAGGATATACTTAGATGCCCTACCATATGGTGTGTGATACACATGGAGTGAACCAAGACTGCCAGAACCCCACCCCGACTCTAGACCCACCACCACTTCCTCGGTTGTACATACTTTGTACCCAATTTCGAGGTGAGGCGCTGTAAACCCTTTACCTAACGGTTACTTGCTGACTTATCCTATCAGCATGGACGGCGAATTCTGTGGGCTGCAGAAACGGGGATAAGAAAACTTAGGCAGCTAAGGATGTCTTGTAAGTTAAATGTTTCGCTTACTCGTCTTGTTGTTTTGTATGTTAAGTATAAACCAGGCTATTAGCTAGTGGGTTTATTTCGGTTTCAGACAGTGCATCATAGTAGTGTGGTGTGTGAACCTACCCCCCCCCCCCCTCATACAACCAACAACTTCTCAATTGAAAGTGAATGGGCTAGTATTTTGCTGTAAACCCTCGCCATAACGAGCAAAAATGATCAGCAACTGCTCTTGTATTCTGCAACCTCTAAAAAGGCTAGGGTTGGTGTTCGCCATTTACCTCCCCTTATGTGGAGTTGAGTGTCTTGGTTACACAACGTGAACGAGCATAGAAATTTTTTCCTGGTGCTGGTCATAGTGTAATGTGCAATTTTGAATGGGATACTTAGATAGCCTTGATGTACATACTGTTGCTAAGGATTGCTTTCAAAGGGAGTGTGTGTTTGGCGTTATAAAAAAGCACATGTCTGGCATGCTTGACCTCACAGGCACAGAATTTTTAAACTAAAAAATGCATCCCATTAAATTTACCATCTAAACTGACTATGAACAAAAAAAATTATAAGTCAAAGTGACGACCAACAAAGTACTGTAGTCTTGCTTTTAGACCGCAGGGTTGTAACGTATTGTGCGGTATGCGAGTTGTTTATGTTTGACTTGGTCGTTTAAACAAGTTTCCTAGTTATATGGCAGCCTAAAGCTAGAGAAAAAATTAGAGTGAATAAGAGTATAGAGAAGTAGGTTATTTGATTTTAGTAACATGAATATTTACATATCTTGTTGTTGTTTTTTGTGTGTTGTGTGTTCCTTTGTATTTGTATAGATTTTGAGGCCATCAGCTAAAGTTTATGAAATTTTGTGTGATTACATCAGTTGCAAAAGATGAGATTGAGTATTGTGTAAGTTTCACAAGCAAATTTCATAGTTGTTATTGATCAATGAAAGTGCAAGTAGTTTTTACACTGGATAACAATAAAAAGTTAAAGAGTTTCATATTTGATTGTTTTTTTTCTCCATATTTTTGCCAGTTTGTTTTTCTTTGGGTTCAATTTGCTACACGTAAATCAGAGTTTCTAGAGTTACATAATTTTGGAAAAAGAATAACTGTCTTTACCTTCCCTCAGGATTTCTCTTTGTATGGTCGGAGGTAGTATTTGATCAAGCTGAAGTAATGTTAGGATTGTTAATTTATAGTATCTATCCTGGTACTTCACCATATCCATTCACTCTATTTAGTAGTGCCATTTTTTCTTTCTTTTTTCTTTCTTTTTTTCCGCTATAGAGCTGGTAAAACTGAGTGAGGTGGATTTTACGATTTGGGGAGTTGTTTTCATGTTTTGAGAGATCTACAGTTTAGGAAGAGATAGTGTATATCTATTGATAAGTGTTTTACCAATGATACAGTAGAGTTAGTTTATTTTGCTATGCCCTAGCCCATCAGTTCTTTCCTTCTGAGTGGTAAAATTTTGATAACTGAAAGTGTTTGTATAAAACTAGTGCTGAGGGTTTGCACAATTTGATTAGCTTTTTTTCTAGTTCAGCCATTAACCAGACAGTAGATTAGTGAAACTCAATTTAATTTTTTTGCGACATACATATGTACCATCTATGGACCTACTATACTTCTATAATACTGATAACTATAAAACAGCCTTTTGGTCTGTGATGTCAAGCCCAAATCATATTAACCTTGAATTCAACATGGCATTTTGACTGTATTTCATGCAACACATCTGCCTGACATAATTACGCCGGTCACTGGGCTCTTCCCTACTATAATCTCACTATAGCATAAATTATCATGCAGCAAATACTTCGTGAATATATCCAGTCACCTCTTCCAGAATTTAACTCAACAAGCATACAACGGGTGGCTGTAGTCTTTAAATAGGTCAGACCCTCTGCTGACCCTTTCCCGCTAGGGCAGTTTGTGGAACAATTATTAGTTCACATGATTAGGGCGCGTCACCCATAGTAAAACACTAAGGCTTACACTAATGGTTGATAACTGCTACAAGTTGTATGGAATGGTTTATGTATTGCAATTAAATACATATTGGTCCCTGAAATATGGTGGGAAATAGTTTCATCAATAGAAGACAGTGTATAGATATCTGGGAGTAATGATTCCCGTCCTATGATATCAAAAGTCAATAGCTAGCAGTGATAGAACAATGTTTGTTTGATTTTCCAAAACCATCAGGTAGCAACTTTTTTAAACTTTAAATAAAGCACACTCTATTATGAACCATCAATATTGCTTTTAATTCAAGTTTTACTTACTATATGTGTGTGTGCATATGTTTGTGAATCCGACCAATGACTCAGCCATCACATATTGCCACTAGTTGGCGAGCGAGCGAAGCGAGTGAGACACTCTCACGTTAGATCAATGCAAAAAATATATGTTTATATATATATATATATGGCTGTGGTACGTGCAAATCCACTTACGTAAATGGGCGGAGTTTATATAACGACCAGTACCATTTTGTCAAAAGTTTCTTAAAACTTTTTTTAACTGTTTCTTTCCGCAGCACGGAGGAACATTCTAAACAGTAGATAAGGCTCTACAGAATATGTACTTACAGATTTTAATGTCAATCGGAGTTACTCTAATATTTTTTGCCTGGCCATACGTACAGGTGCGTTTGCTTGAAAATTTTCTCTGGAAAGCCAATTCCTTTACCATATTCTACATTGTGGGGGTAGCTCGCTCGCCACACTGCACTGTTGGAGCGCACCGCTAGTTACTTACCATATTAAATGTTACAGCAAGTTGAATGATTGTCCGTCCATTTATTCATAAATAAGTATATTTTCTGTACACACATGCACACGCACACACGAATAACACTGCCGCTATTGTGCGCATGCTAGGTGTGGTCACAAAAGTTTGAGTGAGTGGTTGCAACTTTGGTTCAAAGTTTGTTTTATACAGGAGAGAAAGCGATGGAATCAAAAAATAAATGAGCCTGTCAATATTGTGAATTAGGTAAAGGGTCCTTGACATTACTTTGCATTGTGTGACTTGTTAGTGTTCAAGTCTTACACATAGTGAATTCCTGTGAAAAGCTTATTACAAGCAACTTGTTCTTTCAGTGCTGGGCATGTTGTGACATGCACTAGTTCCGTTGTTGTATCTCTTTCTCTATTATGTGGTTGGTGCATCCCAAGCTGTGAAACAGCATGTTCTGTTCAGAACAGCCTGACTATAACGTGTTCTGTGCTGGGTGCACTGGCTTCATACGTTACTTCAAATATTCGTTTTGTCTAGGAATCCCCCCCCCCCCCTCCCCCCCCAACAACCATTTAACTGGGGTTGACAAATCTGGGATAATTATTTTGTTACAGATGTGGGAGCACTGAAAGAAAAAAAATAAATTTTACATGGCAAGAAGTCTTATACCGTAGTCGCTTGTTGTTAGGCGCATGTGCTTATAACCCCACAGGAAGGTAAAGGGCCACCTATAAGCCAGATGAGCTTAAATTCAAGGTGCGCTTATAACAAAGCTGCAAGCTAGGTCAAGAGTCATGGGATGTGTGCATTATTAGAAACTCACTTTTGCATATACCAGTAGGATCTAGCCAAGATCTAGGAATGGAGTTTGAAGCAGGAGACTTTTTTCATGCACATGCGCTTAAAATCAAGGTGCGCTTCAAATAGGAGTGGTAAAACAAGAGTGTGATAGGCGCTTATATGTGAGTATGCGCCTAAATTCCAGGTGCGCCTAACAACAAGCGACTACTGTAACAATGCACTAGTAAGATAAAAAATCTGGTAAAGTGTCTTCAGCAACAGAAATGCTTTTAAGTGATTTGTACACTGGGACATGCAAGTTTTTCACCAGCATGATGTTGTTGTACATAAAATTGCTATCTCCACTTGTCTGTTACTGCTCAATTACTAATGCTGCATAGTTCAAAGCTATGTACAGAAGCTTCATTGTTTCAAACTAGCACACACCAGTTCAAGTGGTTTGTACTAAAAAAAAATGTGACTAATTTTATTTTGGATACTGAAGGTGGTGGATTGGGGTACTGTTTACTTATTGTGTCTTGCTCACTTGCCATTTCCAGCAACACTACTTTCTAAGTCCAAACTTTCATATACTTGTACTTAATGTATTGTTTATTTTATGTGAAATGTTGTAGAGAATTTGTCACATCATAGAAGAGTGAAGATCAATGTCACACAAATCTATTGCATCCTCTTTTCTTGAAGAACCTTTCAATAATAGTTTATTGTGTGTATATAGTAAGCTTAATGAATATTTGCAAATTATAATATGAATTTGGTAAAAGGTCATCATTACAAGAAGTATAAACAATCTTTACCTTATTTACTGTGTGTAGTCCAATTTCACAGGACTAGAAAGATGATGCAGTGAAACTAGAATAGGCCAAAATACTTGATTCTTTTTGTATAACATGTCAACCACTTGTGGGGGGTTGAATGCTGCAGGCACCAATTCAGTTAACTGTCGGCCGCCAACTCTATCATCTAAAGTCAATTGTGGTGTGTGTGGCAGCAGTTGGAATCTGGTCCTCACATACTACAGAAACAACACCTACATGTCATGTATATAATAGTCCAAAGTCCAAGCTGGCACAACACACTGAGTATGCTTAATGTTGTGTAATAGACCAAATGTGAAATGAGCTAAAATGGGTACTACTTTATGGTAGGAGATTGTCTTTACATGTTCGATCTTTGCACTTTCTTGTTCTTCCATCTCTCTCATGACTTCTCTTGAGTCTCTGTCTCCATAGAGGATGGTCCCACACTACTCTGCCCACACATAGCACTTGTCCACTTGTTCTACAAACAAAATGAAAATAACCATTACACCTTTTTATAGGGTGTTCTGTTACTCCCTAGTAAGGGTGTACCGTCCCATTAAAAAAACAACAACAACAACTGTGTATCTGTACAACAATATATAGCCAGCACTAACATGGACAGGTGTGGTGTTCAGGCTAATACTCTGTTTGCTTCCAGAGGTTAGACATCCCGACCAATCTAATCATACTTATCATTGTTCTCGTACTGCCCCAAGTAGCTTTATGGACCTAGTACCTGTGTTTCATGCATAGGCCTGTGGACCCCATCTTTTAAGTTTGTTGTTTAAGGGAATATTTCTGTAATGGAGGGTAACAGATTAGACATACTGTTACAAGTATGGGTGGGAAACTTTGGATTCCCCGCCCCCCGCAAGGCAGAGAATGGCCTTTTCACATATCACATTGCAGGGTTTCATACAGAGGGGGGGGGGGGAGGGGGGAATATCCCCCCTAGCCGAAGTTTCCCCCCAAAAGCAATAGAAAAATTGTGTGCAGTTTTCAGAAACAGAACAAAGTTTAGAGACTGATAAGCCTATTATTTTAATATGCCACATTTCTACACTTCATTGATGTACCGATATTTTCACCCTTCAAGCGGAAAATTCTGTATGAATCCCTGCATTGATGCCTCCCACATACAAACACAGCTGCATAAATGTTTCTTTTATAGTATTCCTGGAGTTCTCAGTTTTTCTGTAGTAGATAATAATGGAGCGAATGGAAGCTTGGGCTCCAGTAGAGTATTGGTTGAGATATGCAAGTATAGGTTCAGCGCTAAATTAATAAGAAAAAAGTTGTAAAAAAAAAATGATGAGAACTGCTGACACTTCAGCATCTAAGCACAAGGAAGCATCAATGAGAGGGCCAATCTCTCCCTTCAAGCTTTAAGATTATGAGATGGGCACTCCATATACCATACACGGCATGTAAAAAGGTATGTAGATGGGGATTTATCTGAAAATTCTTAGGCCTTTGCATGGCACATGACCCAACTTATGTTTCATGCCCCACTTTACCATAGTATTACATTGCAACAAACATCACCACGCAATATTCGCAGTAATTCACAGACTGATTAAACACAAGTACAGTAAAATTTACCCTATCCTGTCGGCTTGGGACTGGAGGGTGCCATTAACTTAGAATTTCCTGTATCTCAGAAATAATGTTAGATATACCTGTAAAGGCCAAAATTTATAGCATGTCTAATTCTGTCCCAATTTAGCTGCCCAGGGTCTCATATCTGAGGAGTCCAGATAAGCGACAAATTGACAAATTACTTTCAAACTTTGTAAGTGGTTTACATTTGCCAGAACAGTTCCACACTCCATCTGTTACTATCGCGCCTTACATATCATTTGCATCTCCCATACGGTCTACAACTCATACTTCCCGTCTGTAAAAATATTCTCCGCTACGAAGTAGAAGGATCCCTTGTAAACAAGTTTCCTTTTCTAATAAGTATCTCTCCTGGGCAAAAGGTTATCTATGGGGGTTGACCTACACCCATGGGCTACATTCTATTCATAACAATGATGCAAGTAAAAAAATTAAGTCACCACACCATAACAGTGCAAGTAAAAAATTAAGTCACCACACCATAACAGTGCAAGTAAAAAAAAAACGTAAATCCTACGCCAAATCGTTTCTATGCCAACTGGCTTGGAGTTTTACTTACAATTCATGAACTTGGAAAGCACTCCCCATAGGTACAAATCTGTCTCTGTCCCCACCTCTCTCAGCCGGTTTCATAATAAAATGTTGACATAACCACTATAAGAGGCGTGGTTTGGGCACTATCTAGGGGGCTATGCACTGAACCCTTTACCTAACGGCCAGTAGCATGTTTATGAATGTGTATAATGTCCAGTCACACGATTCAATGAAATAAATAAATGTGGTTACAATTTTTTGAGAAATGATGAATGACGAATGTTAAGTTTGAGGTGAATTATGACCTTTGCATTTCTATATTCTTAATCCTCTAGTTCACCATACACATCAGGATTTGATCTAATCTTGTCATACAAAAATGTGAGTGCAGCTTGGTACAACTCAATTCCATACAAATTACTCTGAGCCCGGGGGATCACAGTCCTCCTGAGTTCAGCATAGTGATTTTGTTGCAAGAAAAGGTCCGACTGTGGCACCTCTACCCCTTCAGTATCTTCTCCCAGAGCTATGCCGTCATCGGAAACACCATATGTCTCATCTACAGGGTCCAAAAAGTCTAAAGCAGCAATTCCTGATCTATGCAGCTGTAGAGATCCCTCGACAAACAATTGATTAGGAGTTTTATGACCTGCAGTCCTTATTTTGTGATTGTTCCAACCTCCCACAAAGCCCTTCAAAGTATCATTTATTCTGGGAAGGTAGACATAGTGAAGCGCATATAAATGAATATCATTGAGAGGATCTAAAAGCCCTCTGTCTTCAAGGTGATAAAATAACCTATAGTATAGTTGAGTGACACACCGATGCACATCTCGCCATAGCCGTTCAATTCTTTGATTGTGAGTGGACTGGCCTGTGATGAAACTTCTACGCTCACTACCTCGATGTTTCAGCATGTACTCAGCAACCCTAATGTTCTCAAGGCCTTCATCTGACCGAACTCGGGAAGGCAATCCATACTTTCTGATGGCTTCTAAGAACAGTTGAAATACTGTGGAAGCCCTGTTGTTAGTGGAGCAGTGAAGGTAGGTGATCATGCGGCTAAAGCCATCTATCCCGCCATGAGATACAAACCTCCACCTAATCAGCTTGTGGTGGCCATCTGTAAAAATAAAATAGTAAATATAATCGGTTATCCCATCTCTACCCAGGCAGAGTTACACTTGTCAGGATTCTCATAAGGTTTAGCTACATTCAACTTACCGATGTGCCATAATGAATTAGGACCAGGCACACTATAAACTCTTCTTGAAAGTGGGGCTGCAGTTGCTCGGAGAGCTGTGTTAATGGGGTCAGTTGCACGGATAGCTCTTCTCACTCTATCTCTAAGGACATGGTAGCCAAGTGAGCGAAGTCTGCCAAGGACCAACACTTCCCCCATCTCTGGGAACTCTGATCTCATCTCACGCACCAAACGCCAAAGCTGACTGTCCCGTATAACCTGTCCTTCATGTGCCGCCATTCCAAATTCAACCCGCCTTCTATAGAGTGTCATTCTGCTGATACCAAGCATTTTAGCTATATGCGTCCAGGTAAAGGAGAGTGAAGCTAGGTATGACAGTTGATCCGCTGTGACACAAAATTTTGGTCGTCCTCTCTGACCACTTTCAACCCTTCCACACTGATAGGCCATGGTAGGGCGAGACAAACAAGTATCCAAAGTGTTGTCAACTTCACTATAAACCTGTCCTAAATTCGAAAGCAACTCCCCAGTAGACATCCTATAGTGTTCAAGAATATTGATTTCCTCAGGATCATTGGACTGTGCTGACAGAAGGACACCTCTGATTCTCTGTACCCCAGATATAATTATTTCCAAGCGCTCTAAATAGTAGTGCAGCTGATTTTGACTGGCGTGTTCTAGCAGTAACTGTCTTAAGAAAACCAAGACTCGAGAAAAGAAATCCTCCCAACCCCAGACTTCAGACATATTGAAAACACAAAAAGTCCCGCCCAGGAACCAGAATGGATAGGGTTGATACACTTGGAACGAGAACAGTGGACACTTGGAACCAAAATGGGACCACCAGGGAAGTAATTTTGTTACAAACGGCGTAGCAAATATCCGGGAAGTTAGTAGATGGAATTTTGTTACGAACGGCGTCTTAGGTCGCTATCTAGGAACCCGGATGTTAGGCAGAGGGAATTTTGTTACGAACGGCGACCCAGATTCTTATTGGCGAGCGAGCGAAGCGAGCGAGCAACTCTAAGATGTAGTCTATGGAAATCCTGAATACGTCGTCGTTTAAACGCTCGCGCACATATACGTCGTCGTTTAAACGCTCGCGCACATACGTGGTCGTTTAAACGCGCGCACATACGTGGTCGCATATGCTTTTTTCTAATTTTCTCTCGTTACTCTAGCTAATGGTGGTAGTGTAGCTAATCATATACCATTCAACTATCATTGGTAGAGCTACTCATTCAAGCGTTTCATAGTCATGAATATCACTAGATAATGGAGCAGTCCACAGTGTGGGGTACTGATGTGGAGATCTTCACATTTGCCCACTTGCTGCAGATTGACATTCAGTCATATTCACAACTCAACACTACCTGGCAGAGGTACTCTCCCACTCTCAGGATTGAAGACACCATAAATATGATGCCAGGAGAAGACAGCAACATGGCTTTATACATCAAGCACATCCCATCTCATTTTCAGGTCGTGCAATCTGTCCTCTAATTTTAGGGTACTATCTCTATGCCAATTAGCTATGGCCAGCTTCCAGTATTATGCGTCTGTAAAACTGAGACTTGAATTACTGTCATGCTTAGCATGTGGACACTTCAGAGTATCCCCCATCCCCATTTCCCCCTTTACACGTTTCCCCCCTTTACATGTTTCCCCTTTACACGGTTCCCCCTTTACATGTTTCCCCTTTACACGTTTCCCCCCTTTTCCCCTTTTCTGTACTTTACACATTATTTTGTTATCATTGTTACTTTATCATGAGGAGTACCATTCTTTACCCTTTACCAATCATCATTTCCCCCTTTACATGTCATTACATATTCTACTACTAATAATGAGATGTGAATTCAGATTTGGCAACCTGCAGGAAGAAAACCAATGCAAATTCAAATCAAACGACCCCAATGCATTTGAAAGTGTCAACATTTCCCCAGAACTTCGCTCGCTCGCCCAACCAATGCTACACGAGCATTTTCTAGTCTAACATCCCGGATGTTAGCGGGTTTATTTTTGATACGAACGGCATTCCATACGCGCGGGCCACAGGAAGGAAAACAGGAGCTCTATGTAGCTAGGGGGGCGGGTGTGGGAAGCCAGACTACGCGCATGGGCCAGGAAAAAAAAGATTCCAGTTTCCGCCGGATATTTTCCATCCAAGGGATTCCTGGAAACTTCGATACGTTTTATCGGGTAAATATTCCTGAACCGGGTGTCTTATGGAGCACCTGTGGTTAAGAAAGTGGAGCCAAACTTCGCGCGTTACGTTTTAGCAACTTCTGCATGCAGATGCAATGGAGAAATACTACGGATGTGGAAAAAATGTTTCTATAGCTAAGGAGAGAAAGCAGAGGCGATTACTTGGTAGTTCTGCTGCAGAAAGAGTTGTGAAACACATTGCCAGCATGTTTCAATTAACACTCACAAACACATATCATATCACTCCTACCACACCCAACTTGAGTAAAATCCTTTATGATATACATACTTGCAGACCTGGCATAATGTGGCCCCCAACAAATATTTTATTCTAATAATGTACTGAACTGGGCCATTATTATTATTTTTATTTTTTTACTACTTTTTTAATACTAAGCCAACAAACACGTGATATCAAATCAATAATATTTTGGCAGCCAAAATGGGTTGGTTATTAAAGGCTACAATTCACTTGTCAATGACATATGAAGAAATACACTTTTAACTTGCACATGCACACGCACCCACTGATACTCACATACTTGTTGTGTTTGTTGCTGTTTTTTATTGCTTTATTTTTTATTTTTACTTGGTAGTAAATTTTGAATGAAACATTTTGTGTTCCATGATGTGAATAAACTTGCTTCATCTTTATTAAATTAAATTAGTTTCCAGTTTTCCACAATTTTCACACGCACAAAAATTAATTAAATTATATGTTTGAGATGCGAAGCCATGCCTGCTAAATCTTGTCTTATTAGGTGATGTGGAGGAGGCTGTATGACACAAAATCAGGAATGGAGAGGGGTACTCTTTATCAACTTAGAAATTTAATCAACAGAAGGAATGTGAAAAAAGAGGTAAAGAGTGACGTCAATGCAATCGAATACTTTATTGAAGTTGTAACGACTGGGTACATAGTCAGTGCAGTCATGACACATCTCGGTATGTCCCATATTAATGACATACCCAGTGATTCTGTCATATTCCATGACTTATGGATGGAGGACGACTCAGTTAGAAAGTCAGCACTGATGAATATTGCATCTTCTGTCGTGGAAAAGCACGTTGACTTAGCTGCAGAATTTTGTGACCAACCACATGCGAGTGATGATGCCAACGACACTTTAGTTGATGATGACAAACAGAATAGTGATAGCGATGATGGTGGTGGTAGAATGGGGTGATGTTAAGGATGATAATGTTGAAGATCACAGTGCTGTTAGTTCAATATATGATTACTCACGGAAAGTTTTGAGCTTGGGCTTATTTTATCTTTATTTTAAGGATTCAGTCAGGGAAGGAGATGGGACACGCGTAATGCTGGGCATGGAAGTATTTTATGCTCATATTTAAGGCGACTAAACATAAAAATTATGCCTTGGAAGCACTCACCATGCTCACACAATATTTTGTGATTCTGCCACCAAATTTAGCAGAGCAACTTAAATGGAGTCGCTTTGTGAATGTGCATGGGTATTGAGGGTGTAGCATCAGTGCTGACCTGCATATGGAGCATATGAACAGAGTTGTAAAAACTGTTATATCTGGATTAGGTGCAAACAAAACTGAGAAGGCCATCATTAGGGCAGGAAAGAGTGTGGGGTTACTTGGTGAAAGTTTGGCTGCATACGACGATGAGGCAGGAGTGTCTTTGATTAGTGGCAAGCACGCTGAAAAGTCAGTAGTGAAGGACTTGCATCTAATTGTAGAACAACTGATGGAGTCTGATGTTTGAGAATGGATCACGCACTCACAAGTCATTTTCGAACTTAAAACCCAACATTATAAGAAATTTACTCCAAACAGACGTAAAGAAATGGATTATCTGCAATTTTTCTAAACATACTATGACTTAATATTAAATTCTCAACTAGCTATATTTATTTTAATCTTTACTTCTCAACTAGTTCTAAGATCATCATTGTTTAATTACTTTTATGATTAAAACGATTTTGTAAGCTATTTTGATATGAAAAAGGGAAAGATAAATGAATTAATGTTCGCATCACAACTTCCACAGTTACAGTTCCTCTGACAGATGTCACAACACTTGCACTCTTTAGACTTAAAGCTGCAGTCATGAAAGTCCGCAAATAAAAACGATCTTCTACAATATACGTACTTCTCCATGCAGTAGTCAATCATGTGCTGCGTGGTATACCTTGTGCTTAAATCAGATGATGTCTTCCAAATTGTAGCACATGATAATAGGCCATCTCTTCCTGCTCGGCCACTTTCCTGCACATACATCTCGACATCACTAGGAACCCCCCAGTGTATGACATGCCGCACATCTGGACAGTCAATTCCCATAGCAAATGCTATTGTAGCAATTACAACACATAAGGATGATTGCTTGGTAAATTGTTCAATAATTTTATCCTTCACACTTTCCTGAGTACAGTGAGTGTACATATCCACTACTCGGTTAAATTTGGAGCTCCTATCGAATCAGTGAAATATTCTCCCAAACTACGTTTAAAAAACTGATATATCGAAATTACATATGTCTTACAAAATATTATTACTCTTCCCATATTTCTTCTTTCTATCTTCAGCTTCTCAACAATACATTTAAATACTTCACAGATTGCATTATCTCCTCTGGGCTTTTCCATCACTGCATATAAAATATTTTCTCTAGCTGGAGGAACATAAATGATTTCCGACATTTGCATACTTAAACTATTAATTATAAATTTTCTTGTAGAAGTTGTTGCTGTTGCTGTTAATGCCATAACCCTAACTGTCTCTGGTATAATGCTTCGAACTTCGTTTAGATGTGAAAATTCTGTCCTAAATTTCTCTCCCCTAATTGAAAATATAGTACACATAAATAAATAACTAAAAAATACTTGTAATAAAAACTGGGCTGATTAGAGCAAGCTGTAATTATTGACATTAAACATACCATTTCTTTATGCAGTGGGCTTTATCCACAATAAACCCAACCAATTTCAAGTGGTAAATTCTAGATGATAGAATTCGCCTCCACTCAGTTCCAAAAAAAAGTGCCTCAGGAGATATAAAAACAATTTGATAGTCGCCTTTCTCTATTCCTTGCCTAACAGCAGTAGTCATGGATTCCTTGTCTGAGACGTGTGTAGCTCTGATACCCATTTTTTTGGATTGTTCCAATTTGATCCTTCATTAGAGCTATCAAAGGTGACACCACCAAAATAATCGAATTTCCACAAGTATCATCTCCTCTCAGAACATCAAACAAATCTGGTAATAAAATATTAACACAATGATTTTCCAAAACCAGTAGGCAAAGAAACAAACACATCTTTCCCAGATGCAAACTTCTGCAAGGTTCTCTTCTGTTCTGGCTTCAGTATGAAGCCTAGAGCAGATGAAACTTTTTCTATGGCTAAAACGCTGCATTGAAAAGGAGTCACAGCTTCCATGATGTTGCACCCGAAAATAGTTACGCGCATTCTGGTGTTGTTATAAACATATTCATCGAGAGCAGAAATGAATTCGGTAGATACGAGAATAATGGTGTGCGCAATCCACCAGACCCTTCCCCCGCGTAGTGTCTGGTAAAGGGTCTGGCTACGCCAGACTAACCAACTAGAACTACTCGAACTATACGTTTCCACGGACGCTTGCTTACCTCCTCAAATGGTGTGCCCAATGTCTCAGATTGGTACACTCCTAGAGTAGTGTCTTGCTTCCTATGCTAGCTCATCCCTAAACTACAGTGGGTGCACATAATTTCAATGAGTGTAATGTTATTGCTTCACTGGAGTTATTTTAAATGTACTTAGCTAATTAAAGTTAGTAAACAGGTTAATTATGGCGGATTGCTGTGTCCATAAAATTATATAACAAGTCAAACATAAAAGTAGTGATGTGGAAATCATTGCATGAGTAGAAGTATAATTATGATGCATAGTTCACAACACAATCATAAATATATATAATTGATTAATTTCCTTCTTTTAATGTTCCAGAATGTGGAGTTTCACCACATAGAGCATTTAACAAGTTGTGTTAAATATGGGAAATTATAACACACTAATATGTGGAAATACTTTGATAAAATATCAAAGGTACAATAAATATAATATTATCCTATTGGATTATCAAATGCTTGCACATGATAAAGCAGTAGCCATAATGTGTTCCAATGCCATACGTAGCAAAGATTGTGGTTGAGCACTGTTTTTGTGCTTCCAAGTTCTTATGCTGATTATTGTATACAATTAGTACTTTCGAGGCAATGTTAGAAACTGTCTAATATCCACGTAGGTATATTTTATGCATATGTATGAATTGAATAAAAACCACCAGGTAACATCTAGCAACATGTATGCACAATACAAACATACATACACACACAGCAAATTGTACATATATTTAATTTGGTAGATGTTTTTTAATGCACTTATCTTTCCGACAATTTAACTACATACAGTAGAATGTCAGTTATCCGAAAACAACCAAAACTCAATAGTGGCACGTGCAGTCACGAATAATTTGCTTGACCACACCCTCTCATAGCACTCTACAATACATTTTTCTATAGGATTCAGTTATCCGAACACCCCTCGGTCCCAGTGTGTTCGGATATGTGACATTCTACTGTATTAAGTTGCTAATCAGTCACACAAGAACTGGAGGAAACAAGTATTTTGTACAACAATGCGCACCTCATTGGTGAGGACAATTATTGTGCGTGTGTGCGTAAGCGCATGTGTGTGTGTGTGTGTGTGTGCAGAACTGAGATATACAACAATTTATTCAACTGTCAGACTGGTTTGTTACCACACTATAACACAACCTATCCTCTGCCTGGCGTATGTTCACAGGAAGTGTATTACCAACAGTTGTTCATCACTGACAAAATTTGGTAAATTTATCTTTTTATCTTTTTCAGCAAGTTGGTTCCCTTCACAAATTCAATTAATACAGCCACTCCTTGCATGTTTTGAGCTATCATTGAATAATTGACAGAGCACCGCAGGGATAACAGCCTCACATATGGCACATCCCATTATAAAAGAAAACTTGGCAGCTCCATGGAGTATATATGTGTGAGTGTGTGTGTGAGTGTGTATGCATGTATGTGTGTGTGTTGTGTGGTGTAGTGGTTGTGTCCTGGGCTCAGGGCCCGCGGTCCTGAGTTCAAGCCCAACTCAGGCAATTTTTCCATCTGATTTCCATCTGCCTCCCACCAGCCCCACCAGTCCACCCAGCTGTGATTGGGTACCTGGCATTTGCTGGGGTGTAAATCCAAGGCCTTTTCTCATGAAGCAGCAATGGTCCAGGTGGGACTCGGGTGCCCACACCACTTGCTGTGAGGAAAGGTCTATTCTCCTGCGAGTTCCTAGCCCGGCTCCAGGAGCTTTGCTTGCATGGCTCACAGTGCCTGCTTAGTGCACAGGCATCCTGGCTCTGCCAGGTTTAACATGTTTATACTTTATACCACCCTCATGTCACCATGCTATTTATTGTTTGTCATCCACCGATGAAGGTCACTGTTAGTGTGATGAACCGAATTACAACAAATAAAGGCTAGTGGAGTTTCAATAAAAACCTTGTTATGCCTATCTATACCTAACCAAACAGGTATATTTAAAGTAATAAATGTGTATGCTTGCACGCAAAATTTGATAGGTAGGCAAAGTAGAAGCATTCATTTCCGATATATTGCCCACATGTATCGACTGATTGCACAATTGGATATTCACATTTAAATACATTTTTATTTTGAATAACTGAAACTGGCAATATTCAAATAATGTATGAATATGACTACAAAATACCACAAAAAAAAAAACAGCTGGAAATTTTGAAACAAGGAATCAGTTTAGTTATAATAGTTACTTAGATATCCTGGACATCTTCCTAGAAGAATCCTGAAACAGATAATACAACAATTCACCAATAAGTTCACTTCAAGCATAGTAGAGCAAGAAGTATTGCACAAGTCAAAGAACAATAATGAGGAAATGTTAGTGCTATGAGCAAGCATTACTGCATCCTACTCTGACCAAGATGTACGAATAAAAACTAAAAGTATTGCATACACACAGTGACAACACAACTCAGGATTAGGGCTACTAACTGCTATTACATGTATTAATAAAAAGAGGCTCTAAACGCATGCATCTACAGTACTTGCAGGGTTTCATACAGAGGGGGGGAAACTGGGATCCCCCCCCCCTCCCCCCAAGAATTTTAGAAGTGATTATTAAGATAATAATAATAATAGTAGTACAATGACTAAATTTACCCAAATTATGTTTTCTGTTTAACAACAAGAAAGTTCACAAACTGAGACTGAGCAGATGACCCCACATATCAATAACCACGTATGAAAGCAGGGCGGTCAGGTTGTGGATGCGATTTCTGCGATTTCAACTTTCATCATGCACATACTTTGTAGGATTTTTCAATGTTTCGGGTTGTAACTCTACAACTAATCATATGCTATTTCTGAAAAGTAATTTCAGCCTGAATTCATAATTCATCCTTTAATGTAGACTTTAGGAGCCCAAAGCATTACAGAAACTTCGAAAATAGTTTTCAGCCAAAAAATAAAAGCTTTCTGAGGTACTCGAGATCGATGACCTCGCGATATAAGTCAGGAACAAAAGGGTTAAGCAGGAAGCACCGTACATAGACATTAAAGTTTCATTTGCGCATGTGTTGTTTCCCGCCTCCAAGCAAAAAATCCTGTATGAATCCCTGACTTGGGTAAAAAAACAAAACAAAAAACAAACAAACAGAACAACTGTAATTTGCTTAATATCAATCCTTTTTTTTTTGTTTTGTCAACTCTTCATTTTTATTAATGAGGGGTGAGGGTGTTCTGAGATCAATTTGTCCACTGACTTGACAACAGTCAGACACAATCCCCTGGACTCACACACAAGTTATACATGATACACATTTAAAAAAAAGAAGGGAAAAAAATGAAGGAATGGAGAGAGGGAAGAAAGGAATAAGGAGAAAGAGAGAAAAGATGAAGCAAAATATAGTTTGGACAATGGCAAACTAACACACACACAATACACACAACACATACTGTTGGACGGTCACGTCCTGCCAGAGAAACGTCCTGCTATGGAGCTGTGGGGTTGTAAGGCCCACAGACGATCTGGACTTTTGTACAAGTTATCTCTGGGATCTCGCTGTTTATCAAATGTGACATGTGACAGGAGACAGCCAAGTCCCAACAACCACAATTAGTTATAATAGATTTCAAATAGATAATAGAACACAATGAAAATGAGTCACTGCACAGAAAGTGGAATAAAACGTAACTAAGATAATGCAAAAAGTGCGTGCATTATAATAAACCATAAAATAGCTACGGGGTTTATTAATGTTCGATGATATCGGGAGTTCCTGAATGTTCTGCGCGTGCTTGAGGTTCTTCCAGGAATCCTAGCAGGCCTGGACACACTCCTGGGCAGGAGAGAGTTCCTTGGAAACTCTGAGAAGAGGAACAAGTTTCTTTACAGCTCTTTTAAACGTGTTGTATAATTCCTGACAAAGAAAAATTTGGTTACTCTGGATCACAAGCCATTGATAATGGCCATGTTACATCCAACGCAAAGCGAAACTTAATTTCATTACTCCGCTCGCTAATGGTTCAGCACACTCTGTATCCGAAGTCTGAGCAATACATCACTGTGTGCAACAAACTAGTGATGAAATATCCCAAACTTCAAGACCCCGTAGGAAACAGAATTGTAAGTTTTAAAAGTAACCACATAATTTACTATAATGTTTTTTTTTTACATTAACAAATAAGGGGTCTTGGAAAATCTCACTTCGAAATGCCTTTAAAAATTATCGAAGGGACCACAACACCTGTCCTCCACTGTGATGATCTCCCATCAGCGAAACGAGCGCGAGTGGAGGAAGTAAGTGGAATTAGTTGTTGAGTAAGAGTGCTGATACTGCATTGATACTGTAGCATGAAGAGCTGGATGAAGAGGAATACATAGAGGCAATAATGTCCATGAAGACAATGTGCATTCGAGCGACCAATAGGGCTATAGGCTTGAAGCTGATGGCCCAAACCAGGAGCATGAGACGACACTGGATTATCGAGGACAAACCAAGTGTGGCAGAAGTTATAGGCACATTTCCACTGCTCAGGGATCCTATAATAGTAAGCAAAACCACAAAAGTGTGGCTAATATTTTAATGATTTCTAATATTTTTAGTTTCAAAATGAGTACTGGGCTGCTACAAAAAAATCACAAGCAGAAGTGATGGATAATTGGAGGCGGTGGAAATTACTAATACTAAAAGTCGCTAAGCTTGAAGTAAAAAAAAGTTCAATTAATAAACTACTGCACAAATATGAAACCACTGGCGGAGTACCATTTGAAACCCGGTAATAGGATTTATTTGGCAAATAAGTTATTCCTTATTAATCGCTTGTTATAAAACAGATTACACAGATTACATTGCGATGGAGATGTTACTCAAACTGCTCTATCCTAGAAACAGTAAAGGAGTTTTATACAAACATGTTATAGTAAGTACTTTCAATGTTTAACTCATCAGACAAGTCGTGTGCCACTTCTTCATTGCAGACAAATGATGTACAATTAGATGCTCACCACATTGTCCAGTTAGAACCTTTTGGAATGGTAGTGGGAGAAGTGGGCTCTGGAGAGGCTCAATATTTGCTGTACGTGGAGAGAAGAGTCATCCTCGAATCTAAAGGTTTATTGAACTTATATTAGACTTTATTGGAGCGTATTTAAACTTTGAAATACAGTACATGAAATCATTGTTCCATTTTATTATTTTTTCACCACTATATTTTTGAAATAGATCATCCTTCAAAGTTACCTGATTCACTATTAAACTTTATAAGACTTAGTCACTAAAATAATCCACCACTATCGTACTATTAGTTTGTCTTCATATTATATCATTTAACATTGTAAAATATTTCAAACTGCTAAATAAAAATTTAAATAAAAATTTAAATAAAAAAAAAAAAAATCATGGTTAGTTGCCGTTTACTCTGGAGTGTGCTGAACACAGGAGGACTCTCCTGCATAGAGATAATAAAAGAAAGAGCTGTTTCTTTTTGTTTAATATCATAAAGGTGGTACAAGGTAACAAAGATTCTACCAAGTAATTTGCTGCTAGCTCGCTCACCATCAATGCGTACTTGAGTGCACCACTAGTTATTATTACTATTCAGTGCTAAGACAAAAATAAGCTTTAGCTTGCTAGTACAAATTATTCAAATGCAAGCAAGTTTATACCAGACAGATAGTTTTTTTCTTCCTTTTTTAAAAACTTCTCCGCATTATAGGTCGTATGTGTGTTACATGTAAATAATTAACCAACTCAAATTTAAGAAACAGTACTATGTTGAATTTGGTAATACATGTATGTATGTATGTAAATTATTGCATAGGGACGAACCCTTTAGAAACACCTCATTGTCTTCCCCTTCTTACATAAACTCTCAGATTAAAAACATCATGTGTTTTATAGCTCTCCACAGCTAGACTGATATGTCCAATATGCCCAGTGGATGATACTGCCAGACTCAACATGAAGTTGAGGCATTACATGGAACACATCAGGGAACACCATGCTGTATCAACAACATTTTCCATTACCTGTGGTATGAATGGATGTCCGACACTTCAAAAACTTCCTTATAGTTTTAGAACGCACGTGTATCAATGGCACGGAGGTGACAGTGATGTTTCCAACAACCCCACCATCTACATGGTCCCTGCTCATCAAACTCCTCTAGAACAGCAGCTCATTCCATACAACACTGAAGAGGAAGTATACGAGAATAAAATTTCCTCCTTCAGTGATAATGGTAAAAACCGATACACATTATACATTGTAAGTTACCTTTCACAATGTTGATGTGTATTTCAGATCATACTGTTGATGAATCCCAACCAGATCATCTCTCTAAAACAGCTGCAACATTTGTTCTACAAACAAAAGAACACCATAAACTCACACAAAATGCAATGCAGGGAATGATCCAAGGAGTAACATGTTTAATGCAGGTACTATAAGCGGGGACTGTACTGTAGAGTAAAGACAAAATTTGCTCACTGCTATAAATGTCATTTTAGGAACATTTGAAGCACACTTGCATATTAAAGTGAGTGAGGAGCTATCACAAGCTGGAGTCTCACCGGGCAAGATGGATGCATTGGATCAACTCTTCAATGATGACAGTCCTTACGCCTATCCATTCAGTGAAGTCTTCACAAAGCACAAGCAGCTTGAATATCTACGCAAGCATTTCAAATTCATAGTCAGTTTTGTAACACTTGAAATCTAGATGGGGGTGAAATTAAAAAAGAAAATCTACCTAGGATCCTGAGAAGATTGTGCTTGGTGAACATCCTGTGTGGAAAGGCTGTGGAAGACTCGAAGATGCATCATCAAAAAAGATGAACTCATATATGTACCCATAGACAAGACTTTACAAAGTCTCTTACAATCATCCACTCTAAGGATGGAGGTAAAATAATAGCCCTAATACACAAAGGAGAGATTATATGTTACTGAACAATGTAGTGGTGTTACATGGTTCATGTATGTACATACTAGTTACATATACTTTCAGGTTAATAAGGCAGCTGTTTCTACAACCACAGGGTGGCTAGGGGATTACACAGATGGGTCTCACTATAGAAGACATCCCTTATTTTCCACTGCATCACCATCCTTACAGATATTTCTGTACTACGATGACCTAGAAGTGTGCAATCCCCTGGGCTCAAAAGCAAAAGTTCACAAATTAAGTATGTCGAAGCTACCAGTAAACACAATCAAGAGTACACACCAGAGTCATTTATAAATGAATATCATAACGTTGTAACTATTAATTGCTGCTGAAATATAATATTCACACAGCTTTCACATTATGTTTAGTTTATCAATAACCTCTATTTTCTGTACATCATCTATTTACACCTCACTCCAGGTATCTTCTACTTCACACTGGGAAATGTACCACCAACACAGAGATCACGGTTGTCATCTATCCATCTGGTAGCTCTGCTGAAAGAGAAACATTTAAAAAAATATGGAATGGATCTCGTTCTACAACCAATTGTTCGTGATCTTAAAAAAATTAGTAAGTGTAACATTGACATGACATATACAAAAATATAAACCAAGTGATGTTTTAGGAAATTGGACAAACCTTTGATATAAAAGGAGAAAAAAAGAAGTACTTTGGAGCATTATGTGCCATATCAGCGGACAATCTGGCTAGTCTGGCACTTGGAGGATTCAAAGAAAGCTGTACAGCTTACAGAATGTGCAGACAGTGCATGGCAACTAAGGATTCAGCCAAAACTAAGGTAAGCAAAGAGGAATTTTTAATGAGGAGGTGCTTTTTAATTTTACCGAAACATGATTTTTTGCGACATATCAAGTTTAATTAGACCATATCATTACGGACTATTAAATAGTAATTACCATATTGATCAGAGTGTACAGAAAAGATGACAGAATGAACAACAAAAACTTGATCAGAGAGGAGATATGTTGTAGAAAAAATATAAATTTGAATGAATGAAAACTTACTCTTCTGTACAGAAATAATGAGATGTGTGAATTGGCCTGATCAGTCCTGACGTTCCAAAATGTGTACCTTTTGATTGCCTGATTTCTCTTTCTCAAATGATTATCAAAGCTTTAAACTTTGCACACACATTCAGTAATTGCAAGTTGTACTCACACTAAGGGTCTAATTCTTGCCGGCTGATTTATTAAAAAATTATTAAAAAATAGCAGGATTTTTTTAGGGTTGGGCGGTATCGCGGTATTTAGTCACGGTACGATAAAAGAAATTATACCGAGTAACGCGGGAAATACCGCGATAAATTGCACATGCGCAACGCATAGAGTTCCAGCTGTATTTTACCGTTTTTTAGTGATGGCGTCTGGACAGCAACTTACCGAGAAATGCGGTACAAAATCGGCTGTATGGAAGTATTTCTGTTTAATCGCGGATGATAGTGGCGGAGGCAGCCAACAGGATAATCCTGTTTGTCGAATTTGCGGCGTGCAAGTTAGGGCGGCTACTGGGAACACTTCGAACTTGCTATCGCACCTAAAGTACAAACACCCCAAGGTTCACAGTAAAGTCAGGCTCCTGATGAAGAGAGAAGGTGAGAAACGGTCTGGAACGACTGACATCAACCAGCCAACACTTTCTTCTGTGCTATACGCAGTCCAGCCGTATGAAAGAGGCGGGAGACGATGGCTGGAGCTGACGGATTCTTGAATATCAACTTATAACTAAAATACTTGCTGAAAAAAAACTTTTTCTATCATTATTTTGACAATGACAATTCTCTCATTTATACACTTTAATTTAAATTTTAAAAAATAGTTGTTAGTTACTCATACCGCAATTAATTTTATAATATCGTACCGTGATGAGAATAACCCAATATCGCCCAGCCCTAGATTTTTTTACCAATTGTTTTTAGGAAAAATGAGAATTAACTTTTGTAATACAATTACTAAAAATAAAGTGAATGAATGTTACCTGACAAGGTACTGTTTGGGACTTTGAAATTTGAGATAATTCACTTTGTATTATACGTAATTTATTAGTTGATTGCATTTTTTCCATATTTGATCATAACTTTGCTAAAAATGTGTCTTTTTTCTTATTTTATATCTTAAAATGAACAGTAGTGAAATAACTCCAACTTGAATTATGAAAATTATAATTAGCTCTGCCAATCAAAAGTTATTGGGAAAATATTGACGACCCCTTACCAAATACGTGCAGGTGTGTTTGTTTGTTTTTTGTTTGTTTTTAAATTGAAATTATAACTTAATGATCCAGCTGACACGGAATTTTTGTAGGCAGCTACAGTATTGATTTAGGTGCCTGGGTAATATAGGTGCCCTTATCTAAGGTGTCCAGATAAGAGAGGTTCTACTGTATTAAAAACAGAGCCCACTCGTTGCCCCCTGACAATTATTTGGCTGACTTCATTCCAAGTTACCTAGTCCAATTATCACACAAGTCTTGCATCCTCCCACAACTTCTCTCAGTTAAAAAAATCTGTTAATGCTCAATTAGTTGGTCCTTGTGTGTGTGTGCGTGCATGCGTGTGTGTGTGTGTGTGCGTGCATGTGTGTGTGTGTGTGCGTGTGCTATATCCAAATATTTAAAAACTGCAACCAATGCTACTTCAATACATAGTTCAAAGAAGAAGATTTCATCCTAAGGGACCCCACTACCCACAGGCAATATTGTGTACAAGCAGAGAGTTCTTCTGAGGCATCAAAACAGTATGGGATCAAAAGAAACTCACACCTTAATGAATTGAGGTACACTACATAATGTGGTTTTCCACAACATATAAACGTACTGTTTTCTTCTCTTTTCATGAAAGGTATTTCCATGTCTGCGATGGTGGATTGATCCCTGACATCATGCATGACATACTGGAAGGAGCTCTACAATATGAAATAAAGTTGATGATAAAAATAATGGTGGAAGTGAAACAGTATTTTACTCTTGGTAAGCACAAACTAATTCCGGTTTCTTTTATAATACTTGCTGTTTCCCATAGATTTGTTAAACACAAGGCTAAGCAACACTGAGCTGGGTTACATGGAGGCTAGTGACAAGTGCTCCCTCATAGATGCTACAACTTTATTTAGCAATGGCCACACTCTCAGACAATCAGGTATTTATGTAAATAGACTCACACATGCTATATATGTAAGTAATAGCTCGACACATAGTACTACTGTATTTAGAAATATAGCAGAGTAATAGCTGGAGTGCCTGTACATGGTTTATGAGTGCCATAAAGCTAAAATAGTACGGCTGGCGCAGTGATGTGATTGTGAAATAGGGGCATTTAATGTATTAAGTGATATCACTTCGTTACACCTGAGAGTGTCTCGCTCGCTTTGCTCGCTCACCAATAGCCCTTATCACACAATTAGCATAAGGGTTATAGTAGTCATCCTAGTGTCAAAAGCGGATCTCGAAGACAATAGCCATCTAAGTGGACCTTACACTTACAGTTGTCACCCTGGATTGAGTAAAATATCAAGCAGTTAAACTGTGCAATCACAAAATCATGGGCTACACATTGACAAACTCACCCATTACATTATCCTATGGGCGAATTCCACAGTGTACTACAGTAGAGTGTCGATAATCTGGATGCCAGTCAGTTATCTCCGGACACCCTAAATGCAATAGCAAATGGTCACACCCTTCCATAGTGCTCATATAGAGATATCCAGAATATTCACCTATCTGGATACCCTCTGGTGCAATAATGTCCAGATAACTAACGTTCTACTCTATTGTCAATATTATTATTATTATTCCTTTTTTTAATTTATTTTGCGTACCTACGTACACAGCTGCCCAAATGTGGCTAGGAAGAATCCGCCCTATTGTCATCTGGGATCTAGTTCCAGAAGGAGATTCTTACTGGGAGAACTATCTCATAATGATGCGGATAGTAGACATTTTGTTTAGTCCAAGAACAACAGAGGATCTAATTGGATATTTATCACAAAAAATCTACCTGCACCATTCTCAGTTCAAGGACTTATATCCGAATGACAGCATCATACAAAGATGCACTTCATGGTACACATGCCACGACTCACACTGCAGTAAGTGCAACTGCTATTATAGGAATTCATATTACTTTAGTGACAAAAACCCCTATCAGAAAAGTGTAGTCTCTATCCATATTTCATTTACCAATGCTGTCTATGACTTTTATATGATACCCATTGAAAAAATTTACTTTCGAACGTAGAGTCACTCGAATGATGACATGGACATGGTTATTTTTGCAAATCTGACGGCGATTTGAAAGTCTTCGACTTATTGGTGTATTATGTATATCGTTATCCTCACTGTTTTGTAAAACATCCAAAAAAATAATTAACGTTTCCTATGAAATGACCCTCAAAAACATTTCTATATTTAAAAAAATTTGCAATTAATTTCATCACTGCACATTTAGCTATCTTGTCTCATATAGTGCTAGCTTAATGAAATTATTCTAGGTTTGTTATTGCATCCATTGGTACACTCAAACAATTATTGAAGATAAATTGTAAGTCAATTCTGTTAGAGTACTTAAACAAAGTCAGTCTAGTTTGGGAGGGACATCCTGCATAAATGTGTTTTAAGCACGACTGACATGTAACAGTAGAGGTGTGTGGCCGTTACTTTCACTGACTAAACTTGCACACTAATTGTGTCTTATTTTAGATTTGGTCCACTTGTTTATCACTGGACCATGAGGTATGAAGCTAAACATTCATACTTCAAAAGCTTGACACACACGCTGGGAAATTATGTCAACATACCGTACTCCTTGGCCATGCGCTACCAGCAGTATGTGTGCTACACGCGGAGCATCACGCAAGACTGCCAGAAAGACCTCACTACTGGTCCAGGTGGGAGAACATATTCCTATATGATCACCTGCAAATGTATATTACAAAATGGGTGACCAACTATGTATATGTATATAGCTTTCCCTGTAGCAACCACTGAACTGCCAGATACCATATCAGCCTTCAATGTTTGAGTAAGCAATACGTATTGTGAAATTCTTAAAACCATAAGATGAAGTGGGCTAAAGTTCATGGGACCACAAGGAATGCTACTGTTATTTTAAACAAAGATGAGGATATTATTGAAGCACTTCAAATTCACAAAATACTAGTAGTTAACGGAACTGAAATATATTTTTATGGAAATGCACACACACTGGACCAATATCACAGACACTACCGGACGCACACCCTGACAGATTTGAACAAACACATCCATGTATGTTATGACAAATTATATCACCACATTGCTATGCACCCACGAACTACCAGAGTACTTCCACAGGACACCATCATTTTATTACCTCATTACATTTCATAAATTTCATTTGTTGCCACTTACTCAATATTTCCTGTTTTTATATATTCCAAACAATCACTACCATTTCTCTCCCATTGTCTCTTAAAACATCTTAACTGTTGCTTGGGTTCTACAGCACGGAAGAACAGTCTAAACAAATAAGGTTCACTAGAATAAGTGCCTACTAATGGGAAATGCTCTGATCCAAAATAGTTTTACTGGGCAGCAGTGTGTTGAGCTCAGTTGAGCTCGTGTGCTTGAACGTTATGACTGAAAAGTGCTAGTCTGTTAACAATACATACACATTGCTTCGCTAACCATAAAATTTTATACCTTCGCACATCAACTCCAGCTCTTTCATTTTCAATCAAGGGTGTCTCTCCCGCCTCTTTTCTCCAACAAGTTACCACACACCCTAATAGTTTTGCTAATTGGTGGGTGACAGCTCTGGGGAGTAGAAACCCTTTACCAATATGTTGAGTATAAGAAACCCTTTATCCATTATGAGGGTTAGAGTTAAACCCTTTACCATAATTTCTAATAAAAGTCTAAGAAGCTCGTTGGCTGGTTTTGTCTCTGGGAAAGGGGACAAGAAAACTTTATGGTCCACTGATGATGTTTTGTAAGTTAATTGTGGTTCATACACGTGTTGTCGTGTTGTTTTGTGTGGGAGGGTGTTATTATCCAAACCTTGGCAGAACTCGCAACCAAAATTCATAGAAGTGATCTAGTCCTGGTTGCAAAATGCTGAAGATTGTGTCCACATGCATGAGATTAATCATTTAGTAACAAAACAAGTAGCTATGTAGTTAAACTAAGATAGCAAACCCCTTTAGGTGCCTAAATCTACGTAAATGAAACCTTAGTGGTCTGTATCTCTTAATAAATTTAGGGGGCGTGACTTTTTCTAGAAAAGCCAGACCTTTTGCCCGTTTTCCATACTGCAAACCTTAGCTATTGTCCACAGTATTGTTGATAAATTGTGTAGCTATGGTAACAGTGATTTGTATGAAATATATATAGGTTTGCTTGAGAGCTTGATATGCCAGCCAAGTGTGTGAAACTCGCGCGTGATGAGTGAGAGTTGAGAGGAGGACTGCTTAAGTGAGAGTCAGATTAAATAAATAGGCTTAGCTTAAAAATTATTACTAAATGGTAGTAGCTATGTATTGCGTAGTATGTTCAACTTGATCACGAACGAAAGGTCTGCCTAAATCTACGTAAATGAAACATTAGTGGTATACACATTTGCACTTCATAGTTAGAACTACTGCTTTGATGGACATAGCTATAAAAACATATCATACCTTATGCTTTTAAGTAGATAAGTAATGGTTGTTGATAGAGCTGGGCGATCACAGGCGATACGATATTATCTTGAATTATCACGATATAGCGATATATCGCGATATTTTTTAACATGTCAATTGAAACTGTTTGCTTTTGATATGATCCTCGGCTAGTTATTGATGTAAGAACTTTGTTATCTATCCATTATAACAAAAATGGCTGCTCTATATAAAACGATATTGTGAACCGATCATATCATCTGGACATTCTCAAAATATCGTATCCCGATATCAGGTTAATATCGCGGTGCAACGATAATACCGGAATATCGTCCAGCTCTAGTTGTTGATAGATGGAAAACAACGGTTTGTGTGAGTCAATGTACTTTGTGTGTGAGTGTGTTGCTAGTTCAAAGTTCAACTTGATTTTGCTCTTGATTGGAATAAAATCTTAACTTACCAATACCTTGATTATAACAGTCATGGACCCCAGTATAGCATGGTATTAGACTTGAACTGATAGCATATTCCTTTGGCACAAAACTAGCACCCTAAAATCTCAAAAAAGCCAAAATCGCTAAAATAAGTATCTGTCAATATTGGCTACCTTAAGGTATTTCATTTTCTATGGGACATTTCAATTTAGTGGCGATTTAGCCCAAACGTTTTTCAATGTGCTATCAGTGTGGGGTATATTGGTATGAGTAATAACACGGGTAACCATGGTATTCGGGATTAATAACACAAGTAATGCAATTGAAATGGTACGAGGCAAAGCCGAGTTCTGTTTATTGCTTTACGAGTGCTGTTAATCCCTATACCACGGTTACTAGTGCTATCACTCGCTAATAGTACACCTAAATCCTAACCTAAGCCACTATTACTTTAAATAAACTTTTAAGCAAAACCCCTCACTTTGCAAACTGTTCTATCTCAACTCCAGCTATACTATTTCATTTTCCGCGGCCTATTTCAATTGAACGGCAATTTTTCCCATACATTGGGCAATGTACGCTGTGTACTATTACAGAAGTAATTGCATGTAATATAATTCATAGTATATCAAGAGCTGTTTGGCAACATTTCAACAGCAGCAACAACAAAATAACAATAATAATAATAAATAATAATAATAATAATATAAAAGAGAGCAGATATCTTTGACAACGCATGCTACCCATGGCTGAGGTAAAGTTTCCCCTTGAAGTGCAACAGATAATCTCTGTAGAAGACAATCAGTTGACTTAGCCTCTCGTCTCATTAATTATTTTATGTCACAACTCCTCTAACTTCTATCACCTTGCTCCCAGTGTGTCCATTGTTTCAACTGAAATTAGCCAAAAATAGTGACTGACACGTCACGATACTTCTCACTCGTTCAGTCTTCAGCAGCAGTTGCATTTCTCCCCGGCCCAACTATTTCCCCTAAAATCTAAACAAAGCACACTCAAATAATATTTAATTCTAATCATACTAACTTGTATTTCTTTAACTTCAAGTTACCCATTACATTTTTGTGTGTATGTGTATGTATGTGTGCATGTTTGTATTGTTCATGATGGTACTTTTGAAATGGTAAGTGGTAGTGTTATGGTAATGTGTGATGGCCGAGCTATGTGTCAGGTTTATGAACTGCAAGGGTCACAAAATGCAAATGTGCATACTTGCTGCACACACACACCACACCACACACACAAACACACACACACACACACACACACACACACACACAGACACAATGAGCCCAAGTATAATTTGCTCTTAAAAAAAACGGTTTGCCAGCTAAGTTACTTTCAATAAAGTTCAAATGTTGACCATTGCCAGATTTGAAGGGTGATTTTAAATCTGGTAAAGGGAAACTTAGCATATGATAGTAAGTAACTGAGATTGACAAAGTTTCACCTGGATGAATTAAGACACACATAATATTGTAATCTCTATAATTATTATATTGTTGTCCATGCTAAAGATTCTAAGAATAAATTGAACTATAAGCAGCTGTTTTGTGTGGTATTTCATTAAGGTATGGATACTGAAGGTAGTTAAGAAATAAAGGTGGGGTGGACTTGGGGGTATTGGTCATGTAGCTACTTCACTGAAAGGAAAATCTGATCTTACTGTACTTGTAAATTCAACATTGTTTTGCATGTTATGTAGAGAATGTGCACCATCATGGATGAGTGAAGATCAGCTCTCCTGTTCCCTTCAGTTATGGAACCTTCAATTGATGATTATTTTTATAAACATTATTAGCATATAATAACCAGTGAAATAAATATAGTCGTTAGATAAATGGTCATCACGGTTAACAATAAACAGGAAATTCCCAGTTCAATTGATGATCCTTCCCGATGTAATAATGTATGTTGGGCAAAGGGTCGTCAAATATGCAGGACTAAAGCTGAAGCATTAGAATAGGCTAAATGGCATTGTATTATTTACAATTTGTAAAGTGTATGTCATTCCAGTTTTAGACTGTAGCCTTTGTTGCAATGGTGTGGGCTTCACATATATATTATAAGGACTAGTGCTGTGTATTGACAAACAAAAGCTTGTGAAGTCGTTTGTAAGAGCAAATTTCAGTTAACAAGAAAATGAACAAAGTTCAGCCAAAATATAAAATATGTAAACCCTGTCAGACAAATGGCACCAGACGCCTCTGGAACCACTTCCACATCACCAACCAAGAGCTCAGCCAAGAGCAAGCCGAATAAATTGCCGCCAGTTATCAAGTGCCCTCTGTGCACAGACAAGCACAACTTAGTTCGGTGTCAACCCTTCACCCACTATGACGTAGACAAAATAAACAAGTTTGTTCGGGAGAAGCGATAGTGTACTAACTTAGGAGAAGGACATGGCTACACGTACTGTCCCTCCAAGTACACCTGCCGAACATGCCACAATAAACACCACATGATGCTGCATCGAGAAAAGTCCACCAGAGAAGCCACAAATGCAGACCTTTGTGTCAAAGTTCAACCACATGATGTGGATTCAGACAAAGCTGACAGTGACGTGACATTCATGGAGACAGCTATGGTGGTAGACATGTCAGGCAGCTGCACACTGCCTACACAATTTTTTGTTGATGGTTGCTATACACAATTCCTACTTTTGTATACTTACAGGGGCTTCTCCACTACAACACAAGGACAAAGTACCTGCCGAAGGCACCGCTCACTAATTTTAGAGTGAATCTGGAGGAAATATCGAGGCCGGGTTATAAAACTTTGTAGCACTTTTTTTGGAGTGCAAGGCAACACATTTGTCAGAGGGATTTAACGTCTGATCTCACTACTCTGGCTCTGGTGTGACGGAGAGCTGAACTTAACATGTATTATAGGTGTGTATGTTTGAATCATATAAATGAAATTAAGGAACTAAAAGAGAGAGCTACAATGTCTTTATAATTTGGTAAAACCCACTAATTATGCCCATATGCTTGCATGTATTATTTTAACAATTTAACTACAAAAAATTGTGACACCTCTGAGAACTGTTCCTAGGATTTGAACTGAAAGAAGTGCACAATGCAAGTACATGGAGCTTTAATTTGCATGCATTTGTTCATTACATCTTGCTGCATCGTATCGTTGCAAGAGCTAACAGCAAACACTAAGACTATACTATCATGGGGGGTATGACTAATTTATGGTCAAGTTTATTGTACAATCCTTATCAAGCTACGCAACACAAACACATTTTTTTGTCTCTGTAAAGCACTTTACATTAAAAAAAATTACAGAAAATACATTGCAGTTTCTAATTTTTTTTGTGAAGTTTTTAAATGACTGTCAAAAAAATTAGACACACTCATACTGTTTTAACTGACTCATGTCTTAACAGATACAGTGGTTCAACGTGATCTAAATTTATTGAATACCCTGCTGTGCTACCAGTACTATGTGTAAGTTATAACCAATATTGAGTTTGTATGTGATTACAAATCCCAAGACACGAGGGTGAAGCCCAAGTTGCGAGGGTTTGTGAATTGCAGTACAAACCAAGGACATAGACACTTGATCTTTGTATCTGTGTGGGTAATGCTTTAGTGGGACCAAGAGGGAGTTCAAATTTGTGAAGTGTTTAGTTTGAAAAAACTCATTACATATTTATACATTTCTCACATTGTAATTTGTGTACTTACCTGTCTTTTTTTCCTTTTTTGTCTGACCATGAGAACATAGCCATGTCTACTGAATGACCTTGCCAATCTTATAGGTTTTCACCCTAGATGACTGCGACCCACCTTACTCAGCTTTCGTTAATGCTCTAATAGATTGATAAACTGTAGCCTTTCCTATAATTATAATGGTATGACTATTCTGTATTCCTGCACTAGTTATTTGTGAGTGTGAGAGCTTTTTTTAAATTTTCATTTAAAAGAAGTTTATTGCAAGGTCTTTTCAGTTGCATTCTTTTAAGAAGATGGACAAGTGACAGATGCACGCACAAACGATCAAGAGTGTTTTTAATAGGATTGGCATGCCCAAATTGCTTGGATTAGTGAAGTTTAGATTAACAAACTTTTTAAACGACTATCTATTTTATTTCAAATTTTTTTTAATAGTTCTATTCAGAAAAAATATTTATGAACACACAAGAGTTCTGTGTCTTGGGTCTGCTTTGGCAACTGCCCTATTTACATTTAGCAGTTTGTTTTTGTTTTTGTTTTTTGCCAGGTTTACGACTCGTTTTAATGATCTGATTCTTTTAAAAAGGGTTTGACACCCTTCGAAATGGTTTGAATAGTTTGACCAGCCTGTTCTACAATAGTCTGGCCAGTGGTCTGGCCTGTTTTTTTTAAATGGTCTGGCCTGTTTTAAAACAGTCTGAGATTTGGAAATGGTCTGGCCCATTTTAAAACGGCTGGACCATTTTAAAACAGTCCAAGTTTGTAATTGGTCTGTAACATATACATGTTAATGAAATTTCTAGCTAATTAAATAGTATACGGCAGTTTCCCCTCGTATATTATGTGACAGTATATGCATCTGAAGTGACTTCTTATTAATTATAGAATGTACAACAGTTTCCCCTCATAATTTGTGACGATGTATGCATCTGAAGTGACTCCTTATTAATTAAAGAGTGTATAACAGTTCCCCTTGTATAATATTTGTGATGGTGGACCCATCTGAAGTGACTCCTTATTAATTAAAGAGTGTAGGACAGTTTCCCCTCGTATAATTTGTGATGGTGGACGCATCTGAAGTGACTCCTTATCAATATTAAAGAGTGTACAACAGTTTCCCCTCGTATAATTTGTGATGGTGGACGCATCTGAAGTGATTCCTTATTAATTAAAGAGTGTACGACAGTCTCCCCTCGTATAATTTGTGATGGTGTACGCATCTGAAGTGACTCCTTATCAATTAAAGAGTGTACGACAGTCTCCCCTCGTATAATTTGTGATGGTGTACGCATCTGAAGTGACTCCTTATCAATTAAAGAGTGTACGACAGTTTCCCCTCGTATAATTTGTGATGGTGGATCGCATCAGAAGTGGCCCAAAATCATATGATTCAAAACTGAGCAGTTGCTTCACAATGGCATCATTCTTAGCAATTTTTCTTCCTTAAAATTTACGTCATGGGAGGGGATGAGAGGAGGGGAAAGGGGGAGGGGGGGGGGGGGGGAGAGAAAACTTCTAACATTCACTAATAATGTATTTACCATATATAATATGGGGCATGCAGGCCTCTACATTCACATTAAAGAAATCCACTTCAAGTATCCTTCTACATAATTTTAGCAGTTCAATGTGATGAATTCTGGCTTAAACGTGGAGTTCGAAGTTATAATTCAATGTTGTTCTCTTATGGCCTTGTTTACAACATTCTGGGTATAAAAGGTGAATCCCGGTGTGCCCTTTGACCAAGCTCCTTCTCCATCTAATAAACTCTAGCTCCTATCAATGCTGTGTGTGTATACCAAATTACTTCTTGATTGAAGGTGATCCCTCAGGATAGTATCTAGCAGTACTTGACAGTATACTATAAATCCTGTGTAGTTGAATTTAGCTGAGTCAATGGCCAACTGTACTCTTCTTCTTTTTATCCCGCAGTTTTCCTCGCATTGTTTTTGTGTTTTCCTTGAAGGTTCTCACGACTTATTCTTAGCCTGTTTCCAGTTTGTTTGTGGACTAAGTTGCTGTAATTTGTTCTTTTCTAAGAAATTGACCAAAACTGGCCACCCCACATTGTGAAATCAGTACCCGGCTTATGGCCTTTCATACACAATATCTAGGACTTGTTCCCAAATACAGCATGGAAAACCCTTTCTTTAGCTAAAATTTACTAAGACATAGTTCAAAATAAAGGAGGAAAAACTGTTGCGCACTCTTTAATTAGCTAGAATTCACTAACACATGTGTCTACGCTTCAAAATAAAAGAGGGAAAACTGTTGCGTACTCTTTAATTAGCTAGAATTCACTAACACAAGTTTACACTTCAAAATACGGGAGGGGAAACTGTTTAATTAGCTAGAATTCACTAACACATATGTCTATGCTTCAAATAAAGGAGGGAAAACTGTTGCATACTCTTTAATTAGCTAGAATTCGTTAACACAATGTTTCTACACTTCAAAATAAAGGAGGGGAAACTGTTGTGTACTCTTAAATTAGCTAGAATTCATTCATTCATGTGTCCACGCTTCAAAATAAAGGAGGGATGCATATTTTTTAATTAGCTGGAATTCATAATAATAATGATAATAATAGTTATAATAATAATAATAACAATAACAAAGATAATAATGAAGATAATAATAACAATATAATAATAATAATAATAATAATAATAATAACAACAAATAGTAATAATAACCACAATAACAATAACAGTATAGTTATAGTAGTAATTATAGTTTTATCACTCATAATGTAATTGTTGTGTTATCATTGTTATTATTATGGCAATGGCAACAAGAATGATTATAATTTAATGTAATAAAGTAATGGAATACTATTACAATGCATAAAACAATGCTATGTTGACATTAATTCTTTAAGATAATCCTGTTGAGGTTGTGTACTGTCAACTATTTTAAATACGGTTATATAATTTCACCAAAGCTTATTAAAGTGTAGTTATGGAAGCATCACTGACAACAAAATAATTAGTGCTGTCTGAGCTATTTTTTTCTTATCTTTGCCTAGTAACAGATATTTCTCTTCCACTCATTGCCACCAAATAAGAAGCTGGGTTATCAATAAGTTGGACGTGGAGGGACTAGTTTACACAAAGTCTGGGCATGCGCGCTCGCTGTGCTACAATCTTTGACGCCCGACGACACCTTCTACGCACTGCCAGCGGGAAATGATCCGCTTTCTGCCTAAGGCGCAAACCACTTTATAATAGTTGCGCCTCGTGCAGCGGGTTTTATTGGGTAGAGCTGGCTTGATCGCTGCGTAGGTGTAGGCTCATCTTTTTGCAATTTTAAGAAATTCGTCGCAATTTTGGCTTGGATTTGGCTGCATTAGCTAGTCCAGCCTGGTCGGCGTAAAAAATCACTTGACACTTGCAGGATAAACGGCCGTGAAGTTGTCTAGTTAAGGTGTTTGCAACGGCGACACTGGTTGACTGCGGACAGGGGCAACGAGAAACTGGAGACCGGCTGACTGGAATTGGCTCTGCAGTAGTTAGTCCAACCAGATCGGAATTCTTCTCCATCGTCGAGTGCAATGGGCTGCAGCGAGTTCCTCCTCTTGCTGGGATTGACTTGCATTGGTACGTAGCACTAGTACGTAGTGGTATTATGGAGTAAACGTGTAGTATTAACGTATTCAAAGGTATCTACAGTTGTAGTGATTGAAGAAGTGCTCACATTTCAAACATTGTTGTATAATTCATTGTATGTTAACATTTTTTACTGTATATAAATTTTCATGACTCATCCTCAGTAAGTAATTTCAGTAATGTAGAAACTAGTAGAATCCAGTATTTACACAACGCAGTTGTGGTGTATTACCTTTCATTATCACTACTTGAGGTTTTCATAATTCTTAGACCCACTTCAAACAATTAATTACTAGAAATGCATATTAAATATAACAGTATCCTGATGGAGCAATGGCTATCCCAGGATTTACTAGCACTTTGTATACATATGTTAAATCCTGCTAAAAAAAATTTTTTTTTTCATCAGAATGGTCTTATGAAATAATATTTGAATCATTTTGAGAACTTAGCTACTGTATAGTCAAGTGAAATTAATTATAAATTTAATTAAGCTAAACCTTCATGAATGCATGGTGGTGGTATTAGAGTAATGTAAGGCTAAGTACTAATTGATGGCTTATCGTGATTCCAGTGATCTGCACGTGTGAAACACTTTTAATATGCAAAATAGTCCTTTAGTTTGAGTGACATTTTAAAATTGATACTGGCCAAAAATTAATTATTATTAATAATTATACTTCCTTCCACTTCCTTGCTTCCAAATACAGTGTAGAAGAAAAGTTGTACAGGACCTTTGTCTACAACACTTAGAAATGAAACCACAAAAAGTCCAATTGTTATTTTTATCTACTCATTGACCCATTGTTTACTTAATTATGTTATATTATATATATATATATATATATATATAATATTATATTTTATTATATTGTTACTGATGCAGTTTCAGTGCAGAGTCAGTTGCAGTGTTTCTCGTCAGGCACTTGCACTGGAACTAGTACAGGGGCCAACACAGAAGCAGATTGCTGTTCGAGAAATCTTAATAGAAAGTCCAAGGGTCTGTCGTACCAAGATGGAGGTGGTGCTTGCATACCTTGCCCACGAAGTTAGTTTTAAAGATAGATAGAGCGTTGCATTTTTAGGAAGAAACAGTGTGTGCTAATACGGCTTGGGATAGTCAAAATCTTACTTCCTTGGAAATTTTTTCGATCAATTGCTGGGCTGTCTATCATAACGTTATCTTTTGTAGGGTTTGGTTTCATTGAAACAACATTTGAAGGGAGAGAAGTTGGTCCAGCCTATGCCATTCCAGTAGGCTTCTATTCTGGACCTGTTTCCACAGCATCCTTCTCCATAGATGTTTCATTGAGCACCATCACCACCAGTAAGCAAACTAGTGGCATGGCAAATGATAAGCTGCATTACTCTGACTGTGGTTATATCATGCCAGTGTGTGTGCATTTGTGTGTGTGCATGTGTTTGTGTGCGTTCATTGTAGCCAGCAATGACATTAAGTTGAACACTCTTCGACTGAGTTTTGATGGAGCCAATAGTTTCCAGAATGTCTCTATTTTCCTGATCCCCGACAATATTGCACTGGAGAGGAACGAGACCTTTAGGATTTCGCTTGGACTGGGCAATTTGCCGGTTGCACAGATGCCGTCTTTCACAAGCACTCAGCTGAATGGAATTGTGATAGATACAGACAGTGAGTGACCCCAATGTGGGCTGAGTTCGGGAAATATCTAAATAGATCGCTCTAGTTCAGCTCGCACTCGGCAACAGCATGTAGTTGCTGCCACCAGAATCCAGAGGTTCTCTCTCAAACTCTTAGCGAACTGTAACCCACCCATGGTTGAGTCTTTAGAGTTTAATTAAACTAATTTAATATTTGAGAGATAGCACACACGACAAATCGAATGCACAACCACTGAACAGGGCACACAACTACAGGTCTTAAATACAAAACACATAACCTCCAACTTTTCCAAAGGAGCTTCAGGGACCATAGCCACGCCCGCCACTAATTAACTAAATAAGTACGATTAAGGCTAACAAAGTGTAGCATTTAAATAATATTGGATTTTTGAAAGTTATAAAAAAATTGTGGAAAAGAATAATGAATTTTTTTATTATCAAGTGCTTACTCAATGAGGACAGAGATATTGCATGGAACTTTATTCTAGTTCATCTAAGTTTTACGATAGTTGTATACAACTACCTCAAACCTTGGAAGAGATTTACATTTGATGTATCAAAATATATATCTTACATTATTCCCTACACTAAATGACTGTTCATTGTAATAGTAAATTGCTGTTTCTTTTGTTTATGTATTTATTTTATATACAAAGTTTGTTCTGCTCACTAGAAAGTAGTAAATAACCACTACTTTATTACTGCTTTTACCTTTAGAGCTTCTACCTATACCAGGGAATTGTTGAAGCCAGCTAAAATCAAAATGGCATTGCCTTCTGGCTCTTTTAAGCTTAGGAGGACCGCAATCGTTCATGTCAACCTCTACAATAACCGTGAATCTACTCCTGCATTTGTGATACTGACGATCTTTTCCCATTTCGCGTAGAGACACCCTTTACCTTTTGCCGGTTAAAGTAACTTTCCGGGACAAATAGTAGTCTCTTCCGGGACCGGGGACAAAGTTAACAAATCCGGGACGGTCCCGGACATTTCGGGACGGTTGGAGCCTATGAAAACACAAACCACACCCAAAAGTCACACAAAATGCTACAGAGTTCCAGCTCTGACAGACAAACTAACACACAAAAGCTCTACTACACTTATCAACACGTGAAATAACATGACAAACAACTCATGACATAGAACTCAACAACAACTATTGACCAACATAATGTTCCTTACACACACACACCCAGTGTTACGTTACACACACACACACACACACACACGCACACACACAGTTCTTTATTCTTCATGTGGGCCTTTCCCGCCCACATCTTCTCCTTCTCTCTTCTGTTGAAGCTTTCAGCATCGATTCTCGATAGGACCTCTTCATTGTGACAGCAGCTCAAACAATCCGCAACCACGTTCTGCTGGCCTGGACGGTATCGCACTTCGAAATCGAATACGGCCAGCTTCAAAGCCCAATGATGCAACTTCCTGTTGTGCTGTTGGGCTGTCCTCAATGTCTCCAGCGCCTTGTGGTCCGTCACCACCACAAACCGAGTGAGATAGAGGTAATAAGCAAAATGCTCCACTGCCTCCACCAACGCCAGGCCCTCCAGCTCCTGAGCATTGTATCTCGTCTCAGCTCCTCGCAACTGTTTGGAGAAGAACGCCACTGGCAACAGCTCCTCCCCTCTAGACGCCAACAGCACCGCCCTGACACCTGAAGCACTGGCATCACACTCCAAAACAAACTTGTCTGACACACATGGCACACATAGTGAAACACTCACACCCAACTCACGCCCAGCCACTTCAAACACTGCTTTGGTACACTTATGCAACACACTGTCCCCATGCACACCTGAAATTAGTCTCTCTCCACAATCCACTGCATTCTCAGGCACCACCACCCTCGGAACTAAACCATAGTCAGCTCCCGTGTCCACCAGAATACACACCTCCTTCCCATTAACCTTTCCCCGTACCACGTTCTTCTTTCCACCCCCCCTGGCTGTGGTCTTGTTCACTGCTGCTACCCTTCCAGTTCCTGGCTCCTTCTTAACAGCGCTTCCTACTTTCTTCAGTGGGCAGTCGGTACTCTTATGGCCCTCTCGTTGACAACTGTAGTATGTGGGGGGCCTGGGCTTACTACTTGAGCTAGAGGGTCGATCAACACCATAACTTCCACCCTTCCTAGCTTTGCAATCCACAGCCCGGTGCCCTGCTTCTCCACACACAAAACAGGTAACAGTCGTCCTGCTACCTGGGCCACCACTCCCAACCGCTTGCCCGGCCTTGCACCTTCACCACTGCTTCCGCCCAACATCTTTAAAAAGTAGCCCTTCATCCTACCTGACATCCAGCTACACCAGCACTCCCTCATGCTTGTCACAGTCTTATTCTCCATGAAAATTTTGCCCCCGCTGGGAATGACCTGCCTGGTAATAGCCATCGCCAAAGCAAACACACAGTCTTCCACTGACTTCACTCCTTGAAACAAACCTCCTCTGCAGTTCCTTCTAATTAGATCCACAATGTCATCACCCGTCATAGCTTTCAAAGCTTCCCCACTCATTTCGAAAATTCGATGACAGGAGTCTCACCCACAGCCTTCATCAATGCCTCCCTTATCACCTCGTATGCAGTTCCCTCATCCATCAGCAAACTGATTCTAACGTATAGTCTTTCCCCGAGCCTGGTCACCAATTTCTCCACCCATTTCTCCACCTCCACTTCACAATCTCTCATTATTCGCTCAAACTTCTCGATATACCATCCCAGATCACTAGTTTCCTTATACATACCCAAGCCTTCTAACCTCTCCTTTAACCGTTCCCTTTTATCCCTCTTCTTGTCATCTTCCTCTCTTCTGTCCTTCATGGCTTCAGACTCTGCCCTCCGCCTCTCAATCTCCTCAGCCTTACACCTATCCGCCCTATCCTGCTCCACCTCATTCATCTGTTTAAACATTTCCCTCATCTTGTTCAGACGGGTTTCCTCCTCAGCCTTCCTCCTCTGCTCCTCTTCAACCCTCCTAGCTTCCTCCCTATTATTCCTATCCGCATCCCTCTCAACCATTATCCTCAATAACTCAATCACACCAACTGCTTCGCCCCCCTGTTCTGACATATTCTCTGCCTCCACAAAACTTCCTCCTCGCTCCTTGCCTCCTGCCCCTCTAACGTTTCCTCACTATCACCACTATATTCCTCCCTTAGCAAAGCCGCCCCACTCGGGTGACTTACAGATGGCTCTCCTCTGGTGAAATAGGGCGACGACTTCTGGTCTAGAACTAGCTTCCTCGATGATCTAAAGTTCGAGTCCCACGATGCTACAGCTGCTGGTTTCTTGCCGGCCCTCCTTCTCACTGCCTCCTCCCGTCTGGTTTACGGCATGGGCGGGGAATGTCTTTGTCGTTTAACACGAGAGAAAATATAAAAAAAACACGGATAACCACGGAAGAAAAAAAATTAAAGTTCACAATGTGCCACCGCACAATACAGTTCAACTTGGTTCCAAGCAGTTAGACTGCCCTCGTCGGTAGGTGTCCAGATGGTCGTAGGACGTAGGTAGGGATCTCCGATGATGCTGCCGCTTTCAGGAAGATCCCACCGCTGCCACCAAATGTGGGCTGAGTTCGGGAAATATCTAAATAGATCGCTCTAGTTCAGCTCGCACTCGGCAACAGCATGTAGTTGCTGCCACCAGAATCCAGAGGTTCTCTCTCAAACTCTTAGCGAACTGTAACCCACCCAAAGGTTGAGTCTTTAGAGTTTAATTAAACTAATTTAATATATGAGAGATAGCACACACGACAAATCGAATGCACAACCAAGACTGAACAGGGCACACAACTACAGGTCTTAAATACAAAACACAAACCACACCCAAAAGTCACACAAAATGCTACAGAGTTCCTGCTCTGACAGACAAACTAACACACAAAAGCTCTACTACACTTATCAACACTTGAAATAACACGACAAACAACTCATGACATAGAACTCAACGACAACTATTGACCAACATAATGTTCCTTACACACACACACCCAGTGTTATGTTACACACACACACAGTTCTTTATTCTTCATGTGGGCCTTTCCCGCCCACACCCAGCTAGCTCAAAACTAAAACCCAAGAGGAAGTAGGTACGAGACTGAGACCTTAGGGTCCCACATGCCCCTCCCCTTCTAATTGCCCCTCCTCATTCAGATGCCCCTCCCTTCCCAGACGCCTCTTTTCTCCCAGATGCCCCTCCCCTCCTCTTATTAAACCTCAATATAGTCATACTTGTGTGTAGCTTCATATCCATCATACAATGTTGTTAAAACGTCACTTTTCAGTTCGACGAACGCCCAAAATGTAGTAGTAGCACGTGCAGACATGAAGAATTTAGTGACCTGCCCCTTCATTAGTGTTTTTATAATACATTTCCTATGGTGTTCAGTTATCTGAACATTTCACCTCTCGGTCCCAACCTGTTTGGATTACTGACATTCTACTGTATACTGTACACATCAGGCAATGTATTAATGTTGTACACACTTTAGTTGTATTGGTGTGCCAGCTCAGCTTGAATACATAATCATTGTGTTATCCATTAGGGGCTAGTTTCCAACTCTCCCAGGCTTATTACAGCGCAGTGGAATCACGATTGTTCATCCTCGCAAGATTGCAGAAGGTGCAGGACAAGAGATTGGCAACCTCGGTTACCTTCACCGTCACTCCGTACACAAGGGATCAGGCATTGGCGAGGAACCTGACTATGGCAGCTGAATTTATTGACAACGTAAACATAAACTCGCCTCAATATGCAGGTAAGTCTGCGAAATTGTATAAGTAATCAAGGTATAACGTATTTGGAATGGACATTACTGACTAGGCTCACAAATTGTCTGCTGGACTTATAGATAATAACTGAGCAACTTGGTTGTAGAACTGGACAGTGTTTCTTGATGTACGTAGGTATATAACGTAGAATCTAACGTGTGGCACAACCTTGTAACCTTCCTTGTACGTTTCCCTCAAAATCACCGTTCTCCCTGGGTAATATCCAAATAACCAGCTCTAAACTTGTCTTTTGATTTATTTAAACAACTAGAGGCACTGAATTACCTGACAACATTGAAGAACATAGAAGGTTCAGAGGAACCAAAGTACTAAATTACTACCATTAGGAGTTGTTCTCACAATATGGTATTTTACTTTCTGTTAGTTTAACATAAGCTCAAAATGTGTAAGTTTAACTGGATTTTTTTTTTCAAGTGCACTTGGAAGGCAAAGTTCATTTGATTATTGAAGTGCACTTAAGGAGATATCTCATACTTGGTTCACCTACGTACTTTTATTAAATTCAAGTCATTTAATTTCAAACTTATCAGTGAATTTGCCGACGTACGTATGTACATAGCCTTTTCTGCCTCTTCTTCTGTCTCCAAGTATTAGTTTGTTTCTTTTGTGCATTTTTCAGGGGAAGCTGACTTCAACACCTCCGCCATCAGTGTGGTGTTCCCAGCCGATGAGGGTGGGCTCATCAATGACGTCAGACTGTCATTTCCGATAGTTGATGATGCTATCAAAGAGCACAGTGAGCAGATGTTTGTCATCAGCACTACAGTCAGTGAGGCCATCAACTTCGACCTCGTCAATAATACTGGACGTAACGTATCAACCATGAGAATTCTGGATGACGATAGTGAGTATCAATGGGTGTGTGTGTGTGTGTGTGTGTTGGCATTGGGGGGGGGGGGGGGGGGGGTTAAACTGCAGACCCGAGCAAGCACAGTTGTTCAGACATTGGTACTACTTAATATAAATATCTTTAACCAACGTTTGTGTTGGTCATAATCAACATTACGGAAGTACATGTACATGATGCTTGCCAGTATATCCCATTTTTTCACACTGGACTTATATATGTATTGGATCAGAAATTTCAATATTGAAGTCCACAATTTATTTGTGTGTTCAGATTTGGTGATTGGGTTCGAAAGAAGAATTTTTTATACGAACGAACCTCCTGGTCCTGCTCCTTCACAGTTCAATGAAATCAGGCTGGTTAAAGAAAACAATGTTCTTACTGAACAAACTTTTCAAGTGGATATTACAGTACAAATGCCAGTAAACTACACAGCGGCTACGGTGGCATCGGATTACCTCTTGCTAACCAGAGGCATCCAGACCTTCAGCAGCGATGTCCAGTTTATCCAACTTAGGACTGTTGTTTTTGCTGACACTGTGTTTGATGGTGATAAAGCAGTTCAGCTTTTTTCTGCTCCACCACCTCCTGATCTTATTTCCGGAATCAGACCATACTCCTTGCCCAGCACTGGGATTACATTCCAAACCACAACGCTTGTCATAAGAGATTTCCAAGGTGAGGTTACATATTTTTATGTATAATATATAAGTATATCTTGTACAATGTATATATAGTTTTATACATTGGATATGTTCCTTGAGTATTTGGCATCACGTGACCTTTCAATGTTTTCCCATATTGAACACTCCAGCGTGTCTGTGCGTAACAACTGAATTTTTTGAAGTACTGCAGAATGATGAGGCTTTGAAGCAGTTCATAGACCGTTTTGGAGAATATCCAATGTACATATATAAACAATTTATTACACTCGTCATACAATTATGAGAAGACATCACTCTGTATTTTCACTTGCTTTTGTCTCGTGGAAATACTTCTCTTGCTCTTGAAACATCTCCCCATTGTATTGTATGCTTACTCTGCAATGACATTCATATATAATAGAAACAATAGCAACCCAAGCAGCTCGAGAACTCGTGCTACGAGGCTGAACACTTGCCTGTTAGACTCGTGTACGGAGAGTTGATACGAAAGTTTTTGGCGGGCTATTCACTTACAGTGGGAAAAATAACAGTATTTATCTAGTTTACTTAATTGCCTATAATCCACCTACTCACGCAATTCTCACAATACAACTCGAGCATAGTTTCTCGAAAGGGCCTAATTGAAGCCCAGTTAACTCCTTTCAATCTGACAGCAACCAAATATGTTTATGATGTCACAGAGACATGCTGTAATTGTATATGGAATAAAAGACATGGCCTTTAGCCCAAGCAACTCCTTTACGCGTTTTCTCAAAATCAGCAATTATAAATTGAACAAAAGTACTAAAAGATTGTAGTGCTCAGAGCAAATACGGCTTGTGCTACAGAAAAACTTGTGGTGCTGCGTTTAGGCCAATTTTCCCAAAACCGTTCACAGTTGTGCTAAAATAATAGCTATAAATTTGAAAAGAAAGTGCTGCTGGGCATTGGCCATTGTCCAGTTTAGAACATCATTATCACCGCCTTCATTTATCTAGTCTTGGACAGATGTCAGTGATAAGGTATGAACTGGATCTCCGTGAGATACATGCACTGAATGAAGTTGTAGCATTTTAGTACAATGCTATAAGCCAACGATTAGGAGACATTTGAGTTTGACAAGTTCACACTTTTCATTACTAGTTTTTTTCTTCCAAAAAACATTGGAAATCTTTAATACCAACATGGTAGTCACTGTTTGCATAAGTTTATGTATTCCAAATTGACTCTTCTTGTCAGGTAACTCAATGATTCACTCCCACAACACCACGTCCAATTGTATTCCATTTTATAATGCGCGTAATTTATTTGTTTCTCCCTTGCAGTTGCAACCATTGGCTTTGAACAGCTCAACTACACTGTGGGTGAGGCCTCCGTCTCGGTGGAAGTTTGTATTGTGGTCACTAATCCAACGTTATCCCAAAGCTTTGATAGAGACGGAAATATCGTGTTGGGTATTCAATCCGTGACAGGCACCGCAGGTGAGTGAATTACTTTGGAACACCGCTCACACTTTGTGTCACCATCGCACTTCATTTTCATGCACACGCTCTAGGAATTCAATTGTATCATGACTTCTGAAGAGATTGATGATTGCTTTTTTTTTTAGGTTTGGCGGATTACACATCAACAATGTCTTCCACGACTAATGTCACTTTTACTTCCAGCAGTGCCAATGATATGAACGCACGCAGGATGTGCGTGTCTGTGTTCATCACAGACGACCAGATACTTGAAGGGCAGGAATCGTTTACACTGCAGCTGGTATTTGCTGCACCTGCTATGAACGTTATGATCGAGCCCAATGTTACGCAGATATTCATCACTGATGATGATGGTAGGTGTGGCATAACAACACTGCTTAATAAATAATAAAAATAGTTGAAAAAATATGGCAAAGGTTTTTTTAATTATTATTTTTTATCCAATTTTTTTTTGTTTTCTTTCTTCTAGTTTTAACCATTGGTTTTGACCCAGAATCATACAGTACTCGAGAATCTGGTGTAATGATGTTCAGAATTGTAGCTTTTAGGGAACAGTTATCTAGTGCAGTAGAGTTTGAGTTCTACACGACAGCCGGAACAGCTCAAGGCAAGTCACAAGTTGTTGTCAGTTTGTATTTTCTTTTATGATGTATCAAACATTACTAGTGAATTTTTAATTTTGTTCCTTTAGCTGTTGATGATTATGTTTCTACCGTTCAAAGTATTTCTTTCGGTCCTGGGAGAAATGAGATTGTGGTGTCTGTACCGACTTTGGCAGACAACATCCTGGAATTTAACGAAACGTTTTTTGGAAATCTGAGATTCCCGTCGGGTGTTCCGGGAAGTGTACGCCTCTTCCCAATCAGGGCCGAGGGCATCATTATAGATGACAGCACCGTCGAGATCGGGTTCTTGTCGGATGAAATGGTCATAGAAGGCACTAATAACACTGTCACGTTAGAGTTGGTGGTTACTTCAGGCATTCTTGACAGACAAGTGGTCATCAGTGTATCCACTGTAGATGATTCAGCAACAGGTAAAACACTGATTGGATAGGGAATTTTACATAATGTACGCATTAAGTAGCTATGCACGAATGCTTCTTGTACGTTATTTGTATCATGATTCAGTCATTCTCGGCGGAAATAATAGCACATTTTTCTCTTTTTAACAGCCAATTATAGTTAATTATAACTTAACCCGATGCTTCTCTTCTCAGTTGACTCCTGAAGAGGACTTCAGCAAGAAGTCGAAACGTCGGGTTAAGTTATAATTAACTATATTAGCGGTTAAAAAGAGAACAATTTGCTATTATTATTTGTATCATGTTATTGTTATTATATTTATATATTATTTGATTGTTTCGTTGATGGCATTTGTTGTAGTTTTACTGTTATAGTGCTAGCTAGTGGTGGAGGGAAAAAGAACGAATCAGATATAAATACTCCAGCAACAGCTGATCATTTAATTATGTATTGTTATAATGGAGTTGTTTTATGTTTTAGCTCCAAGTGATTACACTTCAACCACACGGTTGGTCACGTTTGCTCCTGGCTCCAGACTGCAATCATTTACCGTTCCCATTGTCGACGATGCAATTGTTGAACCTCCAGTGGAATATTTTACTGCTGTGGCTTCTTTAACCACGCCCAATGTGGCGGTATCCATCAGCCGTCCCATAGCAATGGTTGCCATAGAAAATGACGACAGTAAGTGGCATTTCTCTCAAATGTGTACATGTACATTATTTTGTTTGCTGCTCTGTAGCCTGCAATTAGTCATGACACTTGTATTAAATATATAACAGTCCACAACTTGCTATTTGTTTAAAAAAAATTTTTTTTTAACTTTTTGCATAAGTTGGGTGTACTCCATAATGAGGGGTGGTCTGTATAGTGGGTATGAACAATTAGCGTGACATTTGTCTAAAGAGATAAGAAGTTGTTCAGGTCACTCATTAGAATTGAAGCAATTTTTGGACCAGTGAGATAATATTAGCACGAGCTCCTCTGTTTAAATTTACTTTTTCATCGTTACAACAAATCCACTTTTATATTGGTATGCAATTGTTTGCACAGTCGACCGACTGCCATTTCTCCATTTTATTTGCTGATTTATGTGTATGTATTTAAGGTATGTGTAAGTACATATTTATAGTAGAGCTGATAGTAACCACAGGTATAACTGCACAACCACACATTTTTTACTTCATGTATATTGATGCATGGGTATGAAACTTCAGATTTTATCATTCATAAAAATAATAATAGTAAAGAAAAACATTCACTAGTTTTTACTCTTAAAGCTGGACACACGTGAATTACAATTTGTTAGCCAATAAATAAATCTGATTAATAGTCGAGTATGGAGTATGAATACGTACAAAGGGATTGTTATAATCTTGTGATTATTCCTTATTAATAATACAGTAGGCATTTTTTTTGCTCATTTGAAATTGCTATTATGTCGTATTTTAATTTACCTGACATTTGGGCCAACTAATAGAAGTACTGAATACAAGGTAGGAATTGTAGCATTGTTCTCACAACCAAGTAGCGCTCATAAAGGCCTTAGAATTTATTCATTGGATAGTGTACAGAAACTTTCAGAATGAAAAAAAAAATAAAAGGAAGAGGAAATGAATTGGCTTGCAGTGTTGGACCTTCCCCTTTCCACTCACACAAAAGAAATAAGTGATTTCCAGCTTTAAGTAGGCTCTAATATTTTTTTTTTTTATTGGCTGATATCGTTTAAATAAAAATAAAACATAACAACTGACTGTTGTAATTGTGCACATTATAAGTTTGTCTTCCTCAAGTTTTAATTGTTTAGAATCTTATATACTCAAGATAGCAAGAACATTGGTGAAACTTGTAATTCAGTGTAAAGGGTCTAGGCTGAGTGATTGTCACAAGTTTATAACTTTAATTTATTATTCATTTTAGCATCAGCGTATTCTCAGGAAACGGGAACGTGTTATCAGCGAACGGGTTGCCAGGGCTCAACTCAAAGTGCTGTAGGTGTACCTAATTTAGAACGCTATTGCTGCAGATATTCCAGCCCCGGAACAACCAGAGGATATAGCTACCAACATTTTGGCATAGAAACATGTTTCGTGTGTCCACGAAGTAAGTTCCAAGCTATTTCTGCCATTGTGAATTGCAGAACTCTTGTGACACGCATCAAGCGTGAGAGCACGCTCAGTGAAACACTTTGTTTGTCTCCTGGCATATCTGTTAATTATCTTTCTGCCATTTCTCCATTTTGTTTGCTGATTTATATGTGTATGTATATAAGGTATGTGATGTGTAAATACATATTTATAGTAGAGCTGATATCACTTTTTTTTTCTTCAATATTCAAAATTTAATTCTGCTGATACCAATGCTGATTGAATGGACTACTTTAGCTGGTACATATTTAGCTAACAATGTATTTATTGACTATACATTAGTAGCAAGCCCCCCCATACACTCAACACAAATGAACATACAGCAACCTATTTGCTGGCATTCTGTTCATAGTGCGCTATGCTGCAGGCAGTGTGGGTATCATCTGCTAGTTCAAAGCTGAAATTTAATGTAGGAGTGCCGATAGTTGTACGGGTGCAGCTCAAATGTGTGTGCAGAATAAAATTTTGTTCTCCACCAACTTATTACTCAGTAAACATGGGACTGTGAACCACCAATTATATTTTTTGGTATAATATTGGAACTGTTAGGCCTAGCATAGGAAATATTATTATGTACAGCCCATTGGCGGTCTTATCCGTGTGATGACAGGTGGTGGATTGAGCTAGGGTTAGCCTAAACCTCAGGAACTTGTATCCTTGTTCTGCTTGCCTTTATTTGTTTGTTTGTTGTTGTTTTTTAACAGTACAGCTAAAAAAAAAGCTATTTATTTTGGAATCCCTTGCATATATTTTATATTTATAGTATAGCCCTGACAGTTAAAGAGTGTGTGTATGTGTGTGAATTGTACCTGCATGTGTTAGATTGAATTAATACTTCTGTATGTTTATGTATTTAGTAATGGGGTTTTTTAATTCAACTTATACTGGAGTTGAACAGAGTAGTTCACATCAGTTGCAAGTAGGAATACTGTCTGGACCACCTCCTGGTGGTTTTGCCATTCTCGATGTTGATGTAACTGCTGGAACAGCCAGTAAGTTCTTTCTCTGTGCAGTTGGTGTAAAGTGTGTGTATTCAGGCATAACTGAGGTCTAATATTATATATTGTTTGCGAGTGAGAGAAGAAAATGAAATGTTATCAGGGTGTAACACTTTTAAAAATTAGGAACATTTGTTTATGTGTATATCATTTTTGTACTTTGACCCTCACATTATTGTGTTCGTTTAGTGGGCAATATTTCACTAAAACAGAAACTTTTTGTTAGTGATGTTTTCCCTGTCATTCAAGGAAATTTAATTGTTTAGCTACTGCTTTGAATTCTGATATAATCTGAATGTGGGTGCAGTTAGGTTTTATGGCTGTCCAAGCCGTGAATTCTTGGTGTTGCCACCGCTCTCAATTTAAAGTATGCCTACTAGAATGCTTACCGTTGAGCGTCTGTCCGCCCAAATTTTTTTTCTTCATAGTACAGGGCTCTGAAGTTCAGAATTCAGCAACTAGAAGGTGAATAGGCGTGCACTCTGTGTGAACCCCGCAGCAACTCTGAGATTGTCAGAATTTGAGCTTCAGCTAGTACAATTAGAAATGGTAAGTCCAAATTTTTAACCTTTTGCGGACTAATATACTTTTTTGTATAACCTAAAGAGTATGGTATTGATGTGCTTTAAAAATTCAATTCTTGTTGGAATGTCTTCACTGAAAAGAAGTAGAAAATAAAATATTTACTTTTTTTCATGTTGCTCAACTGGTCGTCATAAAATTGACAGGGAAAGGGTTAAGGTGCAGTTTGTCATAGCTAATTATACACACTATAATGCAACTGTATATACACACTATGCAACAGTAATATTATTCTTATTTGAAAACCCATTTGTCCAATAGCAAGTCATGAGGAGAATACAAGTAAGTCTTATAGGTGTGTGTGTGTTACAGGTACTGCTTAGCTTAAAGAATATCTTGTGCAAACATTTAATAGTTAGAGAGATTGGTGCAAATTTTAAAGGAATCGTTCACTTTGTGATAAAAGCATGAAACTTGGTACATAGTAAGAATATGACCTAAGGAATATTTTTAGCTATAGGGCCATCTCTGATTTGACCTTTGACCTTGATAACGGGTGTTTTTCACATCAGTGCTTGTACGATCATAGACTACCACCACAAAGCGTTTCCAGTAGTTGAAGTTGTTCACATATGGAGTCTGGATCTGGATTAGTTGCCAAGGCACAAAATGCTGTGGTGACCTCATCAAATAGGTTCCATGTATTCCAGATAGTCTTCTTTCCACGTCCAGCAAAGCACGATACAGTGTCACATCCACTGAATGCATGCATAAAGGGTAATGCAATGCACTTCTCAGGACCTAGTGCATGTGCTATTTCATGAGCTGGCAGGTATCTGAAGCTCTTGCCTGATGAAAAGGCAATCCATAATTCATCAACAATAAGCTGCTGAACTGCTGCAATAGCTAACACCAACACATCAGAGTCAACTGTACGAATCATTACTTTACTATGGCCATGATTGACAGCATCTGAAACATGTAGAAACATTCTTGTGTCAGCTTCCTCTTGAGTACAGGGAGCAAGACTTGTGGTCATCCTCGGAGAAGTGCACAATACATCTTGGTGATGAGTTACAATTATCTGGGTGGATTCAGTACTTAAACTTGCTGTTTTTAAGCTCAAGAATGAAAACAATTCCCTCTTATTGTCTTCATTGCGAAGAAATTCCAACCAGTTTTTGGGCACTGTATTAGAAGACTCTACACGCCTGCGACAACCCTTACCCCTGGTACTTCGTGTGTATGCCTTCAAGCTAGATTGTACATATTCATCCCACACAACATCTAACCTTTGTACACCTTGTAGCTGCTTTGTGATGTATGGCAAGAATATCTTGGAAGCATACTCAGAAAATGTGTCTGCAGTGTCTGGTCTCAGCATGTTAACTATAGCTGCACCATCTAAAATTACAGCATCAACCTTTGGATTACTCACTTCATCGATATCAATCAGGTTTTCCAGGCAGCTTACAATGTCAGACTTTGTTCGTAGCCGTAGCTTTCCCATACTAGAAAGAGATGGCGGGCATGCTTGATTTTCATGCTTAAAAAAATTGTCAAGATCTCCATCACGCCTTTGACAGGATATATACAGGCTTGAAAAGAGTGAACAATCATTTTTGAGGGACAGTAACTGTTGTTTTGATTTTGACTTCTCTCGCACTGGTGGACGACTAAACAGAGGAAAATTGTTTCTCTTGATGGGGTCATTGATAGGTTTTGTTTGCTGAACCAGACGTTCAGTGATAAAAGTGTTGTACTGTACTTGCCCTGTCTTCTTTAAAACGTACATTGCCTCTACCACTAATGGGTCTGCAATATCCCTGGTATCAAGAACAAGAAGTTCATCACTCTCCTCAAAAAATGGATTCCCCATTTCCTCAATGACATTGGTGAGAGCCTTAACTTGATCAAAGAATGTGAGCTGCATGCTATGACATTGTTCATGATGTCGAAAATCTGATACCCTCTCATTTTTCTTCATTGATTCCTGAAATTCATTTATCAGGCGGGCCATCTCTGGTCCTGCAACCATCCATCGTTGAAGAGCTGTAACATTCTGTGTGAGGCCTACGGCACCACCATCTCCTTTTACACAAGCATTATTTTGCTCATGTGCATGATCCAATGCAATGTTTGAAAAGTTGCGTCCTGTCTTGTTGACTGTGAATTTGCCACTGATAAATTCCTGATGAATAGCAGGATGTTTTTCAGCCAGAGTTACCATGTCACGCAGATGAATTGGAATCCATCTAGCGTAATTCGTGTGATTGAGATCAAAAAACCATGAGACAATCTGTCCTAATGACTCCATGTACAATTTGAAATCAGCCTCTCTTAAAGATCTCACAAAAATCAACACTTGAAGTTGAAGCTGTAGAATAGTGAACCAGAAGTGAAACTGTGGACTGGCATCAGCTCTATTCTCAGACTAGGATTCTAAAGACTGCAAGCCATCAGAATCTTCCTGACTGCTACAATACTCAGTATATGCTTTGTGGAGGAGGATATACAGAGCAGCAGCTGTAACCTGATGTGCATACCTAGTACGTGTCAGATGGGATACTTTCAGGTATGAATCCGCTGTGCCAGAGGTAGCAATGTTGGCCTGCGTAAGTGCACCTGTCCATCCACTGCCATCAAGTAGGTCTCCAAGCACTTTGAAAGCATTCATTTCTATGTGCAGGCCTCCACACATCACAATAAATTGCTCCTCACCATATAATTCTGGCCACCTCCACTGAATTTGTTTGCAAAGTGCATATAAAGGTTGATCAACAGTGATAATTGGGATTTGTCCAGGATTAAGGAAACTTACTGCATTCATCACTATGTTCATTCCATGGCGAAGCATTGCAACTGATTTTGAATCTTCATGGAATAAGGGTAAGAGGCAACTCACAGACTTGGTGTGGTCCCTTCATGATCTGAACTGTTGCTGGCATGGTATGATGCCCATGACAAATTTTCACCATTGATGAGATCATTTATCTTTATCACTTGTCTGACATGATCCAACCACCTATATTAAATGAAAGTAGGAAAAATAGCATCATGTCACATTTTGAAAGCTGGTTATTGTTTCTTACCTGTATTCTCTCTTCATGGCCTCTGGTATGAGAAGATTATCTGGCTTGTTAGGTCCTTCAAACTTTGGAATAACTGGATTCTTCTTGGACATAGTGACTGGGTGTACATCAGTATAGGACTGTGGCAGTTTGCGCAAGACTTTACTCAAAGTGCTGCTGTCTGTCATCACAGTAGTGCGCTCTACTTCACTAGCTTCATGTTGGGGATGCTGAAATAAAGATATACCAGTCCCATGGAAGGAGTCCTTGGCAGTTGTGGAACTAGGGTTATGATCGATATTATCAAGTGCTGCATTCATGAAAAAGTTTATTTTGAGCTTTGGAGGGCACATAACTTTTTCAGTCTCATATTGAAGACAGAGATTGTTATTGAGGATAGTAGAAACAGTCATTACACGTTCATAGGAGATACTTAAACCCATTTCAAACAGGGCATCCACAAGTTCCCTTTTACGAGTTTTACTATGGATTAGTACTCCTAGGTACTGTGGAAGAGGCGTTTCTCTTTCTTCATTGTGCCTGATAGTGTGGGAGGCTACATCTCTGCAGCGTGTAAAGCTATTAAACTTGAGCAATTGTGCTAGTGTAAGAACTGCCTGAGGTTTAGATGAGTGGCTTGACTGGGTTTTGATATTGGGACCATACAAGATCATAGAAACCAGTGCTACCAATGAATTTGGCACTGACAACTCTTGGCAATGATTGTCATATGTCCCAGTAAAAGTGCTCTTGTTGTTAAACAACTCTCTATGAACTATCTGTGCAGCCCTTGCAAGGTGAATTGCATTGGACTCAGCATCAAGTTCACAAGCCTTCCTCATAGCTGGGCCAATATCTTCATTGAAGATGAGAATGATATCTCGACCATCTTTGAGAGCCTGCAAGTCTGGGAAGTGTGCAAGAATTCTGTCTTTTAGGTGGGTTGAATTAATACGACCATTCAAACTTGTCCCCAGTTGCTTCACTCTAGATGAATACATTGCAACTAGATCTTTTAGCTTGAACACTGGAACACTTTCATTCTCAGCTCTTGTCTCTTCAATATATGTGACCAGCTCTGCAAGTGCTATGGCTCAATTTGAGGTACCTTCATTGTCTTCTTGTTCGTGTGATTCTTTAGATTGCCTTGCCCTGTTGTACAATGAAACAAGGCACTGAATGTGATATTTGGCCTCCAGTGCAATGAGATCACCTCCACTAAGTTTGGCTAGAAGACTTTGGTCTTGCAACTTTAGTGCACATTGTCTGACACAGGCATCCAAGCCAAGTGTTGAAACTTGGTGCAATGATTCTGAAAACTTTCCAGGTTTTTCACAGAAGAAACAATGATCCGTCTCAGATGAAGCTTGGACTGAAGTACTTCGAGTGTACTTTTTTAAAGGAGCTTCTTCAATTTCTGCAGGTATTACTTTTCGTTTTGCAGCTCGCTTGAGTTTAGTTTTATTGTAAAGCAGTCTACAACTGTCATGCCATTTCGCCTTGTTACGCCTTGTTACGCCTTAAAACTTCTTCAATGTCTTGGCCTTCCATTAACCAGGGAAACTTGTTTGAAAACAAGCCGTCTATCTTCTTGAATGCCAATAAGTTTTGAGTGAGAGTTTTACACCCTGCTCCATCGATACTACGCTTTGAATCTGCTGGACATTTAAGTACTTCACTAGTAATTTGTTGGCAAACAATACACTTCTCCCAGTCTGTTTCCTTCACTGCTGCTGATGTGCCAGATTCCTGGCTTGCTATTTTATACACTTTGTCCATGCTAACTACCACCTTCTCTCTACTTAAAGCACACTACACATGTACAGTTCTTTGCAGCTGCTATATCATTTGCTAGATCAGCAGCTAATATTTGTATGCACATGCATGCACTTATTTACACACCTACATTTACGCTTAAATTGTGTCAATGCATGCACTTATTTACACCTACATTTACGCTTAAATTGTGTCAATGCATGTAGTAGTTCTAGAAAAATATCAGCAAAAAAATTATTTCTAATTAACGAACACCACATGTTTAGCTGAAAATGGTTTAGATCAATTCAGAATTTGTTAGTACAGTATAGAATGTAAGTTTATAGCTAATCAGATAAATGCAATATATGCAAGAATTGTCGGCTATTTGAAATAGCCGTTATCAAGGTCAAAGATCAAACTAGAGATGGCCCTATAGCTAAAAATATTCTTTAGGTCATACTCTTACTATGTACCAAGTTTCATGCTTTTATCATAAAGTGAACAATTTTTTCACCAATCTCCCTAACTATAATAAATACGTTAGCCATCCTTTTTTGTTTTTGCAAAACTTTTTTAGGATTCCCCTCAGTTTCTTGTTACTACAGTAGTAAGCACAAGTCTTGGGTTAGGCTCATCAAAGCTGTGCAATTATTCCTCAGAATTGCTTGTTTTTTCAAGGCACAAAAAGTATGGTGGCAAATGGTTACTATGACATCGAAACCCTTTACCATATGCAAATTTCAAAAACTTGGCAGTGTTTTTTTTTTTTTTTTTTTTTTTTTTTTTTTTTAAGCTGAGTGGTTTTAGTCAGGAAAATCAGGATGGCTTTACGTTATAGCTGAAATAAAATAATGATGACAACAATGATTAAACAATTTGGTAAAGCAGTCATTACATGAATGGGTAAAGTGTCATCACATTCAGTAGAAAGTGGCTAATTGTAACTAAAAAGCAGGTGTAATAGTAGATGAGGGAAGGCGGCATAGGTTCCAAAGAGGAAGGCAAAAGTACGGAGGAGAAGGCAAAAGACAATTAATCGTAAAAAGTGGTTGGAATCTGCAAGGTAAGGGAGTGTAGGTTTAGAAGAGAAGGCCAAAAGGCGAGCGATTAGCTAATTGTAACTAAAAAGCGGGTGGCATAGACAGTAAAGGAGGTTTCAGGAAGGAAGGTAAAGTATGGAAAAAAGAAAAGAAAAAAAGACAAAAGTTTTGCAAAGTTTAAGTCTGCAATCATGATAGTAGGACAGAGATTCAGAAGCAGGAGAGGTAGAAAAAGAGCTGAAGAAAGGAAAGATGGGAGATAAGAAAAGCTGAGATAGTTCAGAAAAAGAGAGCAGGAGAGGGAAACTTATATAACCTTAACCATGCAATGGTAGATAATGATAACTGAGCAAGATAACTTATGCTACTGCATTCTTACATTGCAATATGTCAAGCACCACTGTGTGGTGGAGTACTTGCTATAGTATGTCCAAGTTGAGTGGGCCCTAAGAAAAATAACTTTAGAACGGAAGCAGCTATATATCTGGGATTTGCACCATTGGAAAGCTCGTGCCGAAACTTAAAAATATTCCATCCGTAAACTCCAAAACCAGAGGGAAAGTGCTATTCCTAAACTCAATACAAAAGTCTATGGGAATAGAAAAAAACCACAGCTTTCCTGCTCTACACGCGCCCGAATTTTGTCACATGGTTCGGTGCAATCGATCACCTGTAAAGTTTTCAATGAGCTTGTAACACAAGAACTTGTCCCTTCTCTGGAGAGTACTTTCTAGCCTTGTATTCCATTACTAGTGTACGCTATGAGCGCCAAAGAGTCTTTAGTCTAGGATACAGGTAAGTCTAATATGCAGGTAGATTTAATTTTTATGCTTGTTTAACAACTAATACCGAGCTGACATTTAGCTAGCAGAGTGTATTATAGCTGTAGTGTCAGTAATAAGCTATTGTAAATCAAAGCATATTGTGTGATTGTTAGATCTTTTTAATGCAGATTTCTTACCCTTCCACCAATGGTTTTTCCCCCCCTAGATTTATTGTGGCAATTCTGAGTGACTCCACCTTCACTTTAGGGTTAGCTACTAAAGAAGCTTTTCATTATCATTCTTATTTCTGTACTATTTGTTCTGTAAATATTAATGGTTGTGATAATTTAATTGTAATGTTGTGATCAGTGAATATATGTAAATGAAATAATTGACAGTAAAAATTTAGCTTAACCGATTAGCTACACGCGAATAAGAAATGTATTTGCGTCTTACGTAATGCGGTCACAGGCGCACGCGAGACACAGAGAATTGATTGTTTGGTGGGAGGGTGACACTAAACCAGAGAAAGAAAACAAATGGTTGAAGATTGCCTCGGGGACAGTATTATTGAACGATAGAGTACGCTCTAGGCTATTGGGAAAGCATAAATTCGACGCTAATGAGCTGTTCCCGATTTAAGAATAACAAAGTACTCGCACCGTTTGGCAAAAACTCTTATGGTATCACACTGTGGCTCTTAGTAAACACACTAGTAAGGTTGGAAATATGGTTTCATGGCTGAAGCAGTTTGCTACTGGATCATAGAGGTAAGAGAAAGTGGTTTTGCACACATCTGTCTTACATTCAGGAAGAATTTGTTGATATTTATTTAGGGTGTGGTTTATTTTGAACTGAGCAGTCTGTTATAAATTTTGTCAACAGAGAAGCTTTTATTGGCTTTTGTGTATGAAAACAGGTACATCACAAATAAATGATAGAATATTTGAGTGTATTCAGTTTGGTACTCCAAGGTGTCTTTACTTTTGATGTGCTGGTAAACTGCATTGTTGACAGAATAGTTTGTGTACTTTCTATCAAGTACTACTGGTCATAGCATAATGGAAGTATATGTCAGAGAGCTCCCTGCAGTTTCACCAGTTATATAACTATTTCGTGGTTGAAATTCCTGTAGAAATCGCTACTTTTCAGAATCATCAATTCCCTTCTCTCGTCAGAGTCCTTGACTATCTAGTAACTACTACAGTCACTACACCCATCAGCACTGAAGTCATTCTTGCTGTCATCAAACTCCTCGTCACTACCACCAGAGTTACTGCCATCCTGGTCACTGCCATGCTGTGCCAGGTCAAGAATATTGTCTTCATCACTAGGATGCTGAAGTGCCAGTGTTCTACTTGCCAAGATAGCTTTCTACTTGTCATATCATGAGCAGTTATAGCTAAAGTAATATTGGTTTGTAAAAAATTATTCTGTGTACCTTTATTATAATATTATGAAATATTTTTTCAATGTATACTTTTTGAGAAAGAAATCTTATTGTTGTGACAAAATTTACTCAACATTTTCTTATGGAAGTGTATGTATTTTATAAACCTAGCTAAAATATACTTACAACAATATAGAATCGTCGGCAATTGTGATTGATGGCTTCCTTGACTCCACAAAGCTGTAGGGCAAAGTGGACGCGAAGACTCATTTTTGACGCATTTTCGTGTCCTCCGCGGTTATCGATTTTTCTCAATTGACGCGTATTTGTGTCTTCCGCGATTAATCGTACAATAGTACAAATTTCAAACAAGGACAATAGTTTCATCCTTGTGGACTACAGCAGAATTCTCACAGGTAGACAGCTGGATGTTTCAGTACTCTCAAAAAGCTTACAATATTGGGCCGCCTTAGTCTTCTGTGGCTGGTAATTTCACTCTTCTTCTCTCTAGGAGCGTACCTGTTAACAGAACAGCGCCAGGTAATAACTAATTAGAACTGCAAGACGGCCTTGACTAAACTCTAGCAAAGTTATTGCATTAATAATGTACTACTGAGTAGCCTCCCCTTTTCACGTGAACGTTGATTTACTCGCGCGTCAATTGCAATTAGTTCACATGACTAAATTGCTTCTGGTTTTTTACCCAGTGCATTCCTTGTTTACTGCGCTTGCGGTCATGCCAACTCAACTTGGACATACTATATTAATAATAATAATAATAATAAGTCGAAACAAAGTGACAACAACCTCAAAAGAGATCTAAGTACCTGGCAATTCAAATTATTTTGGTACAGTTTACCATTATTCGTTCTCTACAATAGGTACAAAAAAAATGGATTCCATACCATAATACAACTGTAAAATGGTTAAACAACAAAAATTGAAACATTTAGTTGGATAGACATTTCTTATTTTTCTTCGAAGCAAGGCATACGATAAACGAATCGGTAATGTAGCGAAATGGAATGGCGGTATTTTAACAAATAGCGCCCCTCCCCCTCCCCCCCAGTTTTTATCTTACAATGGCAGTTCTACGGAATGGAATTATGGCCTTTTTATAGTGCCTACTGTATGCAGTAAAAAATAAAAATAAAAATAAAGGGTAGATTTGTAGTTGCTTGGTCTAGTATGGGAACAAGAAAATACTAATGAATTAATCAATTGGGAGTGTTTTAACTTGCTAAGTACCTTATAAAGTGTAATTTGTGTGTGTAGCAATGGGCAGTGACTTCAACGTGAATGGTGCTATAAATGGACGTCGTGTAGTCGTATTTTCTGGCATGGATGTTCAGACGGTGTCGGTCCAACATACCATTGATGGAGTGGCACAAGAGAACGATGAGACATACAGTTTGACTTTATCAAATAATTTTGGTTTCCAGGACTATGCCTTTGAAAACATAAATGTGACAATTATCGATACTGATCGTGAGTTTTCTAAATATTAGTTAATCTTATTTTAAACTCTTATCTGGTAGGGAGGATGGACTTGCTAAACCAGTCATACAACTTCTCTCTCTCTCTCTCTTTCCATTGCATTTATGTGCTGGCAACACACATGCATGTACCAACAACATTACACAAATCATACATGCTTTTTGTTGTTGTGGTTGTTGTTGTTTTTTGTTGTTTATTTATTTATTTATTTTTTTTATCCATTATGGTCCTCTTGGGTGGGATTATAAACTCTATTGCCTAGTTGTATTTTCTTGAACCACACCCACTGTCCATCACAATTCAAATAAGAATCTGGTACCAGGACATTAGTGCCAGAGTTGTGGCTATCAGTAGCTGGCTATACATTGAGCATTGTGTTCCAGTTGTATTACGTGCTTGTGTTTCAGACTTCTTCAGTCCATAAAAAATGCCTTCGAATTCATATATGAATATGCTAATAAACAGCCTAGAAAATTAATCTGTGTCTCAGCCTATTATAGACATTGCCACTTTGAACTATCATTACAATGATTTTTTGGCCTTTTGGAGGGCTTTTAGCCTCTGGCCCTCTCGCCTCAAAAAAAAAAAACAACCCTGAATTTTAACAATGTTGATTTGACTCCCACAAATCGTTCTGAAAAATACCCTACAGTCACATATACAACATTAAGGGGAGTTGTAACTACTATGTAATATTTTTAAATATATTTTTTAGGAGTGAGGTTTTCCTTCAGTGAGAGTGACCACAGTAAAGGAGAAGGTAGTGATCGGCTTATTATCGCACCGTTAGCCAAGAATCAGGACACTCGTTTGGCTAACCCCGTCATATTCAACATCGTACCTCTCACCATTGCGGCGGCCTTGAGTAATGGAAGTTACATACCTGATGGAGCTTTGCCACAAACAGTTAATGCCGATCCAAACTCTCCTTATGAAGCAAGTAAGTTCGATGTAACTTATTCTTCCTTGTAAGCACACACACATCAATATATACAAACACACATACGTATTTACTTTGAGTTGATCAGTGTATACCATGTATAGATTTACAATTATGTAGTCCTATGTGTATCCCACTCTGTCTATATAAGTACCCACAGAAGCGGAGAAAGTACCACATGACTGCCATTTTGTTTTTACAGCTCACAGGTATAGATATGCCCGGTTAACGGTTCAGTTAGTGTGAAGATGCTGCATTGTGTTTGCTTTGCTGATATTAAAAAATCTCTTCTTTTTACATTGCATCTTTTGTGTGTTTCAGTTGAGGCAGATTTTGATACTACCAGCTTCCAAGTGGTGTTTCCTGCTGATGCAGCGCCCTTACCTGTGCGGCCATCCATCAATGTGAAGATTCCAATATTTGATGACGACATAAACGAGAGAGATGAACAGCTGTTTTTGATTACATCAGAAGTTGTTGATGCTGTTAATCCATCTACTATTGACAACTTTGAAAGAAACGTGACCATTGGGATTATTGTGGATAATGATGGTAGGTATAGGACTAGCGTGTGTAGGTGTAGGGAAGGGTGGTGGAATTCTTGTTGTTACCTTCATGTGCTACCACTAAGTGATCGAGTTCATTTGGATTTTGTGTGTGTTATCTTTTTTATATTTATTTATTTTTGTTATTGGCGAGCGAGCAGAGTGAATGGGACACTATCAGGGGTAACACAACTGAAAATTGGCGATATTTGTTTGTTTATATGTATGTTTGGACGTACGTATGCCATTTTTGTGTTTTCCCTCACATTTTTGTGTTCGTATGGTGGCTCCCATATCCCACTAAATAGAATCTTTTGTCGTATCATCCAATCTTGAATGGAATGTTGCTGGGCGCAATGAAGTCTTATAAACTTGCGTTAATTTTCTATTTATATTTAATGGTGTTGGTAAGTTAATGCACTGTATGTCATTGCTCTACGCAACGTTCGTACTTGGAAATCCATTGTCCAATAAGCCAGGTCACAAAGAGAATACAGTGTAAGTCTTGTGTTGCTATATCCCCAGCGAACAAGTGTGTGTGTGTGTAAGTGTTGTGTGTTGTAGCTAATTAAGCTGAAAATTTTTAAAGCAAACATAACAAATAAATAGCTATTTTTTTTCTTTTTAAGGGTGGCTGCATATAGCAATGCGCACCGCGCGTAGATCTTCCGCAACATTAATTTATTCCCCGTCAGTATCCCACCATTCGATAATGCGTGAGCAGGAACAATCACGCAGTATAGCAGCATGACTTCGTGAAGTTGTGGAGTCTTAGCTTCAGGTTGTCTCATAGCCGTTTACAGCAACTCTCCATACAGTAGTCCTTGTCTGAGCACGTGGCAAGGTGCACCAGGCTGCCCTCTCCCCCTGTAGCCATTCTCCAGGCTCTGAGCTCGAGCAGATGGATCCAGCAGGCTCATTTCTAGGAGCAAAGACTTCCTAAGCTGCACAGCTCTAGTACCTTCACTTCGGGCTATCTCCAAGAAACTGCTCTCTCTTCTGACTCTTGCTATTGTTGCATCGATGTTTGTTTGCAATTGCTCATGTACTAGTAGTACAAGAAATGGGGGGGGGGGGTTATTTTATAAGAATTGCGAGAGGAATAGAAGTTCCAATTTTGTATCAGTTTTCTTGGTCTAATAATGTGAACAACTATTTTTTTTACACACGGGTAGACCTCCAATTGACTTTCCTTGGTAAGATCTTGCAGGAGAGATCTTGCAAAATCATGCAAGATCTTGCCCGGATATTTTTACTAGGGAAGTTTTATAACCGAGCCTCAATATTCGCTCCAAAATTACTGAGCAGCGCCTTTGGCAGGTACTTTGTCCTTGTGTTGTAGTGGAGAAGCTCCTGTAAGTATATAATAGTAGTAATAGTACGGTGCCATAAATACCCCTTCAAAAATGTGGGTAAAATTGCTGTTCAATTAAAATCACACAGGGAAAGTGAAATAGCGCATAACTAAGTGAAATAGCACGATAACTAAGTGAAATACCATGGTAGCTAAGTGAAGTAGTACGGGTAAGTGTGCACGCGTGCAGCATTAACCTTGGAAACAATATCATTCCTTACCACAGAAGCCCTAACCCGTATTAGACGGAATGTTTTTCAACAGATTAGGAGGAGCTGTACGTTGAAAACAAAGTTCCAGAGGAAGAAATAAGGAGATAGTGAGTGAAAGATACAGTGTAGCTACAATTGCAAATATTTTTTTTTGAAAGCTGGCCTACTATTAGAGAATAATAGCACGGGTAACCTGTGCTATTAGGGGTCAATAACACTCATAAAGCAATTGAAATAGCACTCTGCTTCGCCTTGTGCTATTTCAATAGCGTTACTCGTACTATTAATCCTGAATAGCACGGTTACTGGCCTTCATCTCAGTTTCTTCGGTTACTACAGTATTAGTATTATTTTCTAAAATTGAGTGGATGATTGGGTTCTAAAACATTTTTAACATTTAGTTAACCTACTCTCTTGCATCCTTTTTTTTTTTCTTGTGGGTAAAGTTATTTTTTAGTTTGGTTAGAATAGCTGAACTGAAAGAAGTTAATACAATTATTGACATCTGAATACTTGTGTATTTGTGGTACACATGCACTACTGCAGTGAATTCCTTGAAACCAGCTGTATAAGGTACAATTGGTCAGTCGTTTAAATGCTGGTTTGTGTTGCCATATACTATGTAAACCAATTGCAGCATGTTGCTACAATATATGTGCATATAATTTTGTTATTTATTTTTAGCTATGGTGATTGGCTTTAATACGTCTAAATTATTCTATGATGAACCTGACGGGCTCTCCCGACAAGTTATTTATGTGTTAAAGGAAAATAATCAACCCACTGAGCAGACATTTCAAGTTCAAATCAATTACAAGACCATCACAGGCGCAATTAGATCAGCAACACCTGGAGAGGATTTTACTCTTGTAGATTTCCCAGGAAATCAAGTTGATGTGGTTAAAAGATTTGGACCTTTAGACACGATCATAACACTTCCTCTGTTACTGTTCAACGATAGTATAACAGAGGGATCAGAGGGATTTAATTTAGAAGTTTCACCATCTCTAGAACCAAAATTTAGTGTACCCACACCTTCAAATTCGGTGTCAAGACAAGTTACTGTAGAAATTGTTGATAATGATCGTAAGTCCTTTTTAACAAATTTAATATACTTTCCCAGAAAATATATTTTTTATAACTAGTATATGTTTTTCCCTCTTCCCTCAGCTATCATTATTGGATTTGAAGACCCTCTCTACAGAGTGAATGAATCTGGGGCAACTATGATATGTGTTAATGTCACCAATCCTCCTTTGGATCAACCTCTATCAGTGAACCCATTATTCCTGACAGCAACAGCTCTGGCAGGCGGCTCAGCAAGTATGTGCTCACCTCATTCATAATTCATAGAAATATACACATACTTTAAATAGCCCTCTATCACTTAAGGAGGTTTTAATTAATTTATTCATTCATTGTTAATATGCATTGGTCTGTCAGTAAACGACGATGACAAGTGACGATTCTTAAATAATTCATGAGCTGAGGTGGGTTGGTATCATTGCCATAACGGTTGGTAAAGTGTGTATTCACGATAAAGCTGTGCCGGGTCGATGAGGGTAATGGTGTGTTTAAACATATGTGAGCGATGGGAAAAGGACCTTATGGCGCAAAAATTGAAATTGAGATATAGGCTTCAGAAGTAAGTCGTCGGAAAAATTCTTTCTTTTTGTTTTTTGCAGAATTAGTCTTAGTGACCCTTACTCTATGTCTATGCCAAATTTCAAATGTCAAAACAACTTAAAAGACACCAAGTGTGCCGTTCTCTTTCTCGAAGTACAATAAACGAAGAAGCAGCTAAAAAACGGCATAGCTTTGAGACTATTGCATGCACTCTACAGCTTACCTCTGGCTGAAAGTTTACGGCTACAGCGAATAGAGTAGCCAAGGATTCCGACAAGACAGGCCATGAGACGCTTTGAAAGCTAAAAAGAATTCTACGCAAACTTCGTTAGTTGCCGTTAAAAAGCGGCTGTACGATTTAATTGCATATGCGGTGTACGCCGTTAAGTATATGGAAACGTTAATTATACCGAAAGTGGAAATTCAATTTATGTTATCTTGATTTCTAGTTCAATTGCTTTGCTGAATACAGCCCAGTTCAACTGCCAGTTTCTCTGCACGTCGAAGGTTTTACCCTCCAGTATTTTAGCACTAAGTTGAGATAAATTGTAGCTTTTTATTAGCATAAAAAACTCATTTTTTTGGTTTGCTCCATTGGGTTTCTTTTCCTAGACCCACTCACATATATGAGCCAGGTAGGCAAAGAGCAGAGTAGTCTGTAACAACAGTGAAAAAAATGAGTGGTTGGTAAAGAATTGCCAATAATGACGACCATAGTGGTGAGAATATAAAAACAAACGGACATTAAACCAAGTTGTAGAGGAAGTAGGAATACCTTATTGGTACTCTATCCCTGTCAGTGCATCAATTGCCACTGTAGAGTCGGGTACAGTAGGAGACAAAATAAAGTTTCGGATTCTGTTCCGTAGTAAAACGATAGTCTTTTTACCGTTGTGTTTCGTACATTTTTGACTAAACGGCCGACATTGTTTACTAAAACAGTAAAAAACAGTTAAGCTTTTCCATCAATTCACTGATATTTTCTAGCTAGAAACTCTTCCATAGCTATATCAGTAAGCTAAGGCCTTGGATCGCCTGTTAAACACTACAGGGATAGTGCAAAAAATTTAACTTGCTTCAATAAAGCTGCAGACTGAAGTTTTGATGGGCACACAGCTACAACGAGGTCCGCACTTTGTAGGTCTTCTGTTAGCTACTGATGGACTTCAGTAGTAAAAAATCTAAGCCTACGAAGGCCTTAACATCGAGAAAACATTGATACTGTGCAGTAGTCGAGTTAACAATTCTCCGCGAGACAACTTCGTATAGGACAGTTTCTTTTCTTTTTTACCTGAAAAGCTCCGCCTCAGGAGCCTGTAAACAAAAAATCTGAACGTTTTATTGGATAAACAATTTTTTATATTGCTTTGAGCGAGGCATGCGGTGAGCGAGAATGATTAAAACAGTAACACGGTCGAACGGAACAGCCTTTTTTTTTTATCGTGAAATGGAATTTGGAATTATTTTGTCTCCTACTGTACTTGCTAGTTATTATTCAGAATTGGTAAAGCATCATCATTACCTGAATAGGAAAAACTTGACAAGAGAAGAAAAAATGACCTCCGTGATTCAAACCTGCAACGGCTGATTGCGAAGTGGGCACTTAACCATCGGGACCTAACAGTTTACTTTAGCTTGAAGTTCCTTATTAACCTATTGTATCCTATAAAACTGAACACTGGGTTTGGGTTGCTCAGCTGAATTTGGAAAAGGGTCTTCATCTACAGTAGCTAACCGTAATGGGTATAAGGAGCACAAAAAAAAAAGCAGGAGAATGCAAAACTCAATACAAATATAAGCAGGTAACTACTTCAATGAAGAAATGAAAGAAACTACATAGAGAGATACTGCGGAGCAGGAGAGGTAGACAGAGGAGGAGAAGGGAATCCATGAGTTGAAAAGAGAGTAAAAAAACAAAAAACAACAGGTATAGGTGAGGAAAGAGAGAGAGAGCATGAGAGCAACTATGGATAAGCTACCTTATGCTACTGCACTCCTAGTTGCACAAGTTAGTACATCAGGCGCCACTGTGTGGCGGGGTACTTAGTAGTTATTATTATTGTTGTTGTTGTTGTTATTGTTATTCCAGGTTCGTCAGACTATCGTGTTGATAATTCTCCTAGATTTTTCTTCCCAATTGTTACTAGTGGAGCCGACATGATTAGTTCAAGGAGACTTTGTAATCTTGTTATTGGAATAGCAGATGGAATTTTGGAAGATACAGAGATGATAAGCTTACAGTTAAACTATTTGGGTGCCGCTCCCATGGGATTGGTATTGCTTCAGCCTAACGTTACTGTGTTGGAAATTTTAGATCTTGATGGTAATTAAGGCAATTTCAGAATTTTACTTTTTTGTTTTTTAAATGTATTTATTAATTCTCTATCTTAAAATTTTGCTAGCTTATGTATTACTATTAGTCCAGGCACTTACTCCTATTTCTCCATTTCAGTCAGATATCTGTAGGTAGGACTCAAGTAGCATTGTACCAGTTTTTTTTTTATCTCGTTCAAGTTCTTATAATTTTTTAATTTTTCTTGCTTGTTATTACTCATTAAATTAGATACCATATGAGAGTTTCCTGTATGTTAACTTTTTTGCAAACCAATCCAAGGATTTTCTGTCTGTAGATGACTGCATGACTTCATTTTATTCGTATCTTTGTGTGTAGTTGCTACTGTTGGCTTCATTGGTGCTCCCTACACTGTGTCTGAAAGTGATGGAACTGCATCTCTGACTATTGGTGTCACTAATGGAACTCTATCTACAGCTGTATCTGTCTCTCTCAATGTGATGCTGCTGTCTGGTTCAGCAACTGGTACGTATGTTTGTATATACACATATATTTGTAATGCCTCTAGGTGTAATTGGTCTCTATTATGTATGTTCAGTTTATGCCTAGTTTGGTACATTCTTTAAAATATGTAATGGGTGGGATTCTTGGATTTGACTGTCAAGAATGAAGTTTTTATTTGTTGTTTTCAAAGCAGATGTTTAGTAGTTGCTTTGTGCATAATATGAAAGGTGTGATATCTACTCAAACAAGCGTGCGTGCTAAACACTTTGGTATCTGTCCTATCATTACCTGCTTAATGCTTTTTTCGTTATGTAGTACTTTGTTTAAGGCAATTGTGGCTAGAACTATTATTGGTATCACACCAATTTTTGGTTTTTTATGTTGCTGTTTTTTGTTTTGTTTTTGCCTTCCCAGTAACTGTTGAGGAGTAGCTCGAAAGTTTAGTAGATAGCAGTTTGTTTTTTTCCCTATAATATTTACTTGCTCGATTAAAATGGTTAAGTTTAGCTGTCTGTAGCTAAAGCTTTTCATTGGACATTTAAAGTACCATAATATGTGTGTATATACGTACTTATTGCATGATTCAGCATACAATATGGGGAGATATTTTACAAGTACTGCAAGTATTTTCACAAGCCGAAGGCAAGTTAAAGTATACAAGCATGAGAGTGACATATTATTCCCATATTTTATGACGAGTAATTATACATCTGATATTTTTCAAACCAGTACATGTTCACAGTAACTCTGCCATACTTCTAAAGTCCAGAATTACGCACCAAGAAAATTATCCGTTTAATATTATATCTATATAATAAATATGAGTGTATATATAATGCTCTTTTTTTTTTCTTTTTTTTTTGAATATTTTTGTGTACTAGTTGATCCTCCTGCAAGTGATTGGAAATGTAGCCAGAGTATTGTTTTATATTGTACATATGTCTATTCTATAGCCTCAAGTGATTTTGTCTCAACTTTGAGCAGTGCAACGGTCATTCTGAGTGGGGCATCTCCGCAAGTTACAATTACTTTCCCTCTGATGGATGACCTTATCTTTGAGTTCAATGAAAACCTGTTTGGACAGCTCAGTTTCGCAGCAGGAGGCGGCCACCCACGTGTGACCATCGATCCTGGTAGTGCAGAGGTCATTATAGTGGATAATGATGGTAAGTAAGGGCCAGGCATTGAAGGCCTCCAATTGTGGTTGCATATCTTTATTAGAAGGCTCTACTTTACCAACAAAATTGGCTGACGTAGAGAATGTATGTATTAAATGCCCTAGATGGTGTGTTGCAGGATAGGAATGAGAGGGTGTGGGCTAACATATTTGTTTTGTGTTGGTATATTTGAAATAATTCCAATAACTGATAAGTGTAGTTCTGAACTCTATATTCTTAAATATAAATTAGTTCTTCTATACGATGTTTCTATAATAATTGGGGTCTTGTCAATTAAGTGCTTACTTGTGCTGAGCAAATGTAGTGTTAATTTTGTTGCTAACTGGTGACTTTTTGTTTTGTCTGTATACAGCATTGATATTCGGGTTTTCTCAACTCTCTTATGATGTCAGTGAAGCAGGAGGTGCAGCAAGTATCTCTGTGGCTTTAACTAATGGAACTATCGGGAGTGGTATTGGCATATCACTAGCTGGACAAACTAATGACTTGCTAGTTGGAGATAGAGCACGAGGTACGAAATATTAAACTGGTAAAGGGTGGTATCTGCAAGCACGAGTTCTTCATATTAGTTAAGACATGTGTGTGTTATTATATACCCAAGTAAAAATTCCATACAAGATCTAGCAAGATCAAGTACCTTTTGGTAAGATTATGCAAGACAAGATGCGTCCTATACTTTCTTGTGTGCATGATTTTGCAAGATCACTCAAGATCTTACAAGTATTTTTATCAAGTTTATTTTTGTGAGTTCTTATTCTTTAACTACAAGATAAATCTTGCATGATATTGCATGATCTTGTTTATTTTTAAGTTAAGATTAATCTCGCACTTTCTTGTCAAAATCGTACAAGCAAGATCTTCGATTTTCTTACAGGAATTACTACATAGGACTGATCTTGTAACATCCTGTAAATGCAAGATAATTCAAGATCTTGCTTAAATTTAAGTTGTGATACTTTTTTAACAGTCTTATAAGTTTAACTAGCAAGATCCTTGAAGATCTCGGGAAGGTTATTTGCTATGATCCAGTTTATTCTTGTAAGTTCTTGGTGTTTTTACTGCAAGATAAATCTTGCATGATATTGAATGATCTTGCTTATTTTTAAGTTAAGATTAATCTCGCATATTCTTGTCAAAATAGTACGAGCAAGATCTTCGATTTTCTTACAGGAATTGCTACATAAGATAGATCTTGTAACATTCTATAAATGTTTGTAGTTTATTGAGGTTAAATATATCTTAAAATTACTTATAAGTAAACAAAGATCTTGATTTTCTCTGTGAAATTATCATTAGGGTAGGTTTATATGTCTACATTTACAATCCATTACTTTTGGGTTAGGCAGAATCTGTTAAAATCAGTATAAAAATATATAATGGACCTTGGCCTGGTTAAATTTGCCATAGTATTTACATGATTAATGTTTGTAGTCATTTACGTAGCGTGGAAAGCATTAGTGGTGTTCATAATTGTTGGGAATATTAATAATGTATGAATAACTTGAGTTTTGGCATGATACTAAGACACATTTATTTATAATATTCGAAAGTGGAATTGCACAAGTGGGCTTCAAATTATTTTCAACTTGAATGACGAAAGAACTCAATAAATCCGCTCTGGCACAATCTTGTAACTTCGATCGTGCTGAGTATCCGATACTATTTAAGAAAGATGATTGATTTTTTTATATGGTATGATTAGAGCTAAAGGAGGAGTCAAAGTAAATGTTTGTACTTGGCCATACTTTTACGTCCATTAGAAATAAAACAGCAAATTGAACTATTCCTTTTCCCTTTATCATTAAATGCTTGTATTATTGTAGTGATAATAAAGTTTTTTTTAAATAGTTGCTTTTGCTAGACTAATACGTGTCACGGTAGCAATTGCACTATGTTCATCCTCACTAAGGCTGACTTTACTCAGTGGACCAATGGAGTATACTCCAGTGCTGATGTTTGTCATGTTGCTCCGTTTTTGTGAAAGGGATGACATGGGCTTTAAGAATTCCATTGTGTCAACATTCTCCACTAGCTAGTTGGTCGGAAAGCATTCCCACTGTGTGTGCTACATCAATAGAAAAGATTAATTGCTCAGCTAACTTTCTTTTAGAGTGCAGCATACTAACCATATGACCATTCATACTTTCAAAGCCGAATAGTGACTATGTCCACAAGGACCCCAAAGTCTAACATAGTGAGCCAAGTGGGTCAAACAGTGCGCATTTAACGTACAGCCATTGATTCCGTACAGCTCAGGTAGCATAACGTAGAAATCTGTTAGCATCGTTTTTGCTGATTATATTTGAATCTCTGTTAGCTCAGAACGAAGAAGAATGTGAATCGCACAAACTAATAAAGAAAAATGGTGCAAATACAGTGGTGTTAGTTTATTTTCAAGTAGTGGAAGTGAGTAATAAAGGAGCCAGTTTCGTAATTCATTTGCCTTCCAGTGCTTTCTATGTCTTTCAAGGCTTCTGGGTGCCCTTGCAAAGTCATGTGGTGGCCTTTGACACAGTAGATCTTTATCTATCTGCTTCACCTGAATTCCAATATAGAAAGGAGATGCATGGTTACAAGAATTTAACCGCCTTTCCAAAAGCCACTTGGTTACACCTTCTAAGACACAGTGCATGTAATCAATAGGTATGTCACTGACTAGATTAACAAGTTCAGTTAATGGAGACTTTCCTGTAATTCCCTGAACTAAGTCTTACTTTTTTCAGTATCTTCTGCATTTTTTACAACTGACTCATTAGTACGGAGATGGTGGATAATACTGAGATACAGTTCTTACTCCCGGATTAAGACATGATGGGCATCCATTGACACCATTAAACTGGTTAATTTCCAGAATGACTGCCACTAATTCAATTATGACTACACCTTCACACCTCCCAAGTATGACTGCCACTAATTCAATTATGACTACACCTTCACACCTCCCAAGTATGACTGCCACTAATTCAATTATGACTACACCTTCACACCTCCCAAGTATGATTGCCACTAATTCAATTATGACTACACCTTCACACCTCCCAAGTACAACTCACATGTCACAGAAATTGTCCAACACCAACTAACATTCCCAGGGGCTGTACCCCACCACACATGATGTCATGTTCTGTATCATCTGTTTATACAAAGTTCCTTGTTCAGTCACCATCATTCAGTTCAGTAACCACTAGAAGGCTCCACAAGCCGAAATATTATGGTTTTATTCTACTGAAATAAATGCTCTGAAACTTGCTACACCGCCGGTTTTTTTTCCCGCTATAATAATTGTATTGGGCGCGCAAATAAAAAAATTCGCGGGTATCGCCGATTATATTGACCAAAGTTCCTTGTAAGACATATTTTTGTAAAGGAATGTATATCTGGATGGCACCCCTTCTAATATTGCTGTACATACCTTCAACAAACACTGTGCTAAGTTTCATGCTTTGGTCCACTCTATCACAATATTGCATCAAAAGTACGATTTTCCACTGGACTGCTAATGGTATAAAGAAATATTATGTAGCTAAATTGATTGTAAGTACCATATAAAATTCATAGAGCTCAAGAGAAGGAAGACGTCAGCAACTGGTGAAGTTGATGATTCTATTACTCAAGCTAAGCAAACTGTAAGTTGAATGATGTGTTTGTGTGTTGTTGTTTTTTAACTGACAAATTTAATTGTAGTTTGATGAAGTGCCTGCACCTGAAAAACATATTGAGATACATAGTAGTCCCACTCCATCCACTAGTCCCACTCCATCCGCTAGTCCCACTCCATCCGCTAGTCCCACTCCATCCGCTAGTCCCACTCCATCCGCTAGTCCCACTCCATCCGCTAGTCCCACTCCATCCGCTAGTCCCACTCCATCCGCTAGTCCCACTCCATCCGCTAGTCCCACTCCATCCGCTAGTCCCACTCCACCCGCTAGTCCCACTCCATCCACTAGTCCCACTCCATCCGCTAGTCCCACTCCACCCACTAGTCCCACTCCATCCACTAGTCCCACTCCATCCGCTAGTCCCACTCCATCCGCTAGTCCCACTCCATCCGCTAGTCCCACTCCATCCGCTAGTCCCACTCCATCCGCTAGTCCCACTCCATCCGCTAGTCCCACTCCATCCGCTAGTCCCACTCCATCCGCTAGTCCCACTCCATCCACTAGTCCCACTCCATCCGCTAGTCCCACTCCACCCACTAGTCCCACTCCATCCACTAGTCCCACTCCATCCACTAGTCCCACTCCATCCACTAGTCCCACTCCATCCACTAGTCCCAATGAGAGAGATACTGGGTGTTTTGAAGAACATGGGTGAAACAAGAAAAGTGATTCTAGCAATTAGAATAATAATTGTACTGTTCCCTTATAATAAGTACAATATTTTAAGACTTAATGATGGCTTTGACTTTATAATAGCAGTAATTAGTTAACAATTCACTTTTGTCGTCATGTATATACCAACAGAATACACATTAATTTTTTTTTTTTTTCATATGGTTATATTTTAAGATAGCATACAAGATATTTATTTTAAAAATCTTGGCTAGTGGTACTATTTAGAGCTAAGTTGAAAATGTAAGTTCATGTTCTATTTCATTAATTACAGTAGACCCTCAATTATCCCGAACACCTCAGGACCGAGGGTTGTTCGGATATTAGAAATGTTCGGATATTCGAAATAAGTCATTTTGAATGGGGTCTTAATCTCTTATCTATTTAATGCACAGCATAATTCCAATGAATATCATTATAAACCCCCCCCCCCCCCCCAAAAAAAAATGGTGTTCGGATTAGCGAGAGTTTGGATAAACGGGTTCGGATAACTGAGGGTCTGCTGTGGTTTTTTTGTTTTTGTTTTTTCGTCTATAAATAATAACAAAAGTAGCTATTTACAAAAATTGATATTAGTTTAGTGTATGTTATTGGACAATTACTGTATCAAGTTAGTTTTTGGCCATATCAGACCAGGAACAGCTGAAAAGTTGTATGGTTTCCTATAGCTTTAGACTACTGAACAGAGCAGGTGTTCTCTTCATGACATCACACAAACCAGTACACCCATTTTAGGAAGTAAGATTTCAGGAAGCAGAAAGGAAATAAAATAGGGCAAACTTTAAGCTCAAATATTGAAGAAACTATGACAGGAAAAATCTCAAAAATTTTTGTATGACTTTTGGACACTATAATCTACACGTTAAACAGAAAAAAAAAATCCATTGCACTCTCCCTTTAAAGTTTTACAATTGTTTTTAAATTATTAAACATATATTTTTCTATTACCTTGACAGCATGACGGGGTAAATCTGCTGCACATTCCTGCCAGAAATCCCAGTGCTTATGGTCGGAGCCTATTGGATGTTCTATTTTCCAAGGAGGAACAAGCTCGCTCTGTTGTCATTGAATCGGTCAAATCGAATAAACCGCCACTCTCCCCGCAACGTGTGCAATTACTATTTGGTATGTTTTTAGTACATCAACTCAATAAGTAATTTAATAGTTTCTTTACAGATTGTGTTCAAAAGCGATATAAAGATCATGACCACCGCAAGTTAATGGCTACATTGAGCCAAAAGTGTAGGGATGCTGGAAGGCACATGACGGATGATGCCAGTGAATCAGAAACTACTTCAGATTAGTTAATCTTAACATTTAAAATGGTATTTCAGTCCCTCCTAGTGCAATAGTTTGCCACTGATTATCTTTACTTGTTTAATTTTGTGGTTGTTGTTGTCATTGTTTTTTGTTTGTTTCTTTCCTTTGTTCATTCCAGTTCCATTTTGCTACACCATTATGATAAGGTCTAATTTGTAAAATCATTGGTTATCAACACATCTTACTTCTATACTATTATACATTATTAATTATTATTACAATGATAGATGTGATCTTCTCAAGATCCTGCGTGAAAAAGTATCATACTGAAACTTTTAGCAGCAGTGATCTTATGAAGTAACTACCAAGTGATCAAACCTCTACACTTCTTATATCTTGTAAAGGGTCATGTGTGAGTGTACACATAATATCTTTGATCACTAGTCTTGCAAGTAATTGCTGTGTGATCCTACCTGATATGGTTCCTAAATCATGTATAATCTTGCATGAAAGATCGTCCAGGAATAATCATGCATTATCATTCCTGTATGATCTCAAACATTTTAAGAACCATGATCTTGCTAAATAATCCATGTGTGATCATACCTGATATGGTTCCAAAATCATGTGTGATCTTGCTTGCATGATCTTAAGGGAATAATCATGCATGATCATTCCTGCAAGATCTTGAACTAATTGCCAACCATGATCTTGCTAACTAATCCATGCATGATCACACCTGATATGGATCCAAAATTTTTAGTGATCTTGCGAGTGTGATCTTGCAAGATCACTAACATTTTTTTTGTAAGATCTTGCCAGAATTTTTTCTTGGGTATGTACATTGATGTATTGAGAGCTTCAACATTTGTCCAGTTATATGGTCTACAGAGGGTTTGCGTAGAATACTTCTGAATGTCTCGCGGGTGGGAGTGTGGGGGTTTACTTGGCCATTACCTATTCTTTGTAGTCACTGATACTTGATTAAAATAAAAGTTGTGTTTGTCTGATGTCACATGTGTGAACTTTTCTGTGTTCTCCACAGCTGGATTGGACTACAGTGCCAGTATCTTCAACACAGCTCTTTTTTCAACTGGCAATACACTTGCATCTTTATCAGTGGGTATTCTACAAGATTCCTTAGCTGAACTGTCGGAGATGTTTAATGCAATGCTGACGGGAGTGGCCTCAACAAGTTTCTTCGGAATGTCTTTTACTCCCACTGCTGCTGACTTGGCCAGAATTTCATTCAACCCAGAGTTGACTCTGATTAACATCCTTGATGATGATGGTGAGTGATATCATGAGATCGAACCTCCTCCCTCTCTGTGCTCATGATGCTCATTGTTAGCAAGTGAACATACTTTAAACGGTGCCAGACGTTGAGTTGGTATGTGGGTGGTGGCTTGCATCGGCAGGAAATAGTATGTATGTAAAAGACCTTTATGATAAAAATGAAATTTCTCAGATATCATTGTTGTTATTGTTATTATAGTTATTGTAATCAATTGTGTGTGAACTTTTATTACTATAATATTTTCTATTGATATTAAACTTTGCACTGATCACGACAGTCGCTACATATTGTGAACGTGGGTATTTTAATCATGCGATGTTTGAAAGAAGAGAGTAGTTGTAGCTCAGTAGCCAGAATATTCGCTGACGACTAAAGCAAAGCTAGACTGTACTCTGACAACTATTGTTGATTTCACATTACATTTACTCCACCCTTTGATCTTGAATAACTTACTTACTGGAAGATTATAGTATTTGTTAGTTGGTTGCAGGATTAGTAATTAGTACAGAACACCACACGTTGAAAGTTGTTTGTTGTTGTTTCTGCTGTTATTATTTTTCTGTTCTTTGTTACTTTGCAGTGGCTGTTATCGGGTTTATGCCGGATGCATATTCAGTTATAGAAGGAGAAGGTGGAGTCGATTTTATGTTTGGTGTATTGAGCGGAGAACTAGGATTTGTGTTGGACATTGAATTCTCCCTCGAGAATGGCACTGCTATTGAAGGTACAATTGTTCTGTCTAATATTCTAGTAGTATTAATGTAATTACATCAAGGTGGTTGGTATATCTAGTACTATGTACTGTGGCTTGAGGGCTGCATTACAAGCTTCAAATGTCAAACTAATCTTTTTTGAAGTCTTACTGATTAAGGCTTCATTAAAAAAAAAGATAACTCAACCTCTTGTCCAGACAGTCTCGGACCAAGGTTGTCGGTAACTAAGAAATGACTGTAACTCAGAAATATGTTTTTCTGCCCATTTTTTAGCTCAATTGGAGAGCATCAGAGCGGCAGCGTTTTGAGCCCAAAGTGAAAAAAACATGCATGCTTAGTAAAGTTGTAACCAAACGTTTAAACTACGATTATATGCCCTAAGTCCCCCTTAATACATACAATTAACAAATTTGATAAAAATGAAACGCTCAAAAATAATATTGTAGTGTACCGATTTCAGACATAAGAAATGATTGTTGTTTCTGTTATAGATTTCCAGCATTGCTCAGCTTCTTTCTTCTCCAACAGAATAAGAAACAAGCACTAACCCTTACTTACATTCCTTCCTGCTATAATTTCGAGCTGTCTTGCACATTTAAAAATGCTGTGTTTGCATTTAGGTGCGTCAATCTTTTTTCCACCACTGCTCGTCAAGTTCTTACAATTAGCTGCTCTACAAGAGCTAGTTGTAGACAAATTTTGTAGTGGTTGTGTCCTGGGCTCAGGGCCCCTGAGGTCCTGAGTTCAAGCCCAACTCAGGCAATTTTTCCATCTGATTTTCCGTCTGCCTCCCACCAGTCCACCCAGCTGTGATTGGGTACCTGGCATTTGCTGGGGTTGTTAGGAAGGCCTTAAGAGTAGCTGAGCTAGTTGGCCTCTCCTGTCTGTTTATCAGCTAAGCAATAAAACAAAAAAAATTTAAAAAATAAAAAAATAAAAAACAACAACAACCACTGTTTGTTGGTGCCTAGCAGACGGAGGTGTCCATGACTTAGTCAAACAGATAAGAGCGCATAGAAGCACTTTTTTAAGAATGGACGTTTTTGTCCAAGCTTGAATCTGAGTATTGATAAAGATCCTTTTAACTCCGCAAATATGTACACTGCTAATTGTATGCGTGTATCTGCAATAGTAGTTCTAATAATTCAGATTTGTAGAGCCTTCATCAGTGAATATTAGAAAGTGAGAGAATAAGATAAAAAGATGCACTGAACCTGATTATTGATTGAATGTATTTAATATGGGTTGATTGCTTATTATTATTATTTTTTTTCTAACTTGTTTTCTTTTCTGTTGTTGTTTACGTGTAGTTATGGATTTCCTGGATGCCCAAACTTCATTATTCTCACTGACTGGGACTGATAGAACCTCTGCTAATGTTGCTATTGTGGATGATGACATATTGGAGGGGGAAGTGAGTTTCTTTGCAAACCTTTCATTCGTTGATGCCAGCAGTATTCCTGTTGGAGTGACAATCAACCCCGATACTGCTACAGCCACCATTGTTGACGATGACGGTAAGTTCGTAGTTCAGCGCTGAATTCAGGAGTTGAAAATGTAGTATTTAGCCTTTTGTTTACCTGCTGCACCTTTCTTTCTCTTCTGTTTGTATCTGTAATTTTAACATGTTGAGGTCTAATGATACTTATGCCAAAGTAAATTTATTATTAGTAGTAGTAGTAGTTTAGTAGTAGTTATATAATCATTTCTATATTATCATTTTATTATTTTTACATTACTATTATTATTATTATTGTCATCGTCAACTATATTATCGATATATTATTTATTTTAATTTTATTGATTATTCTTGCAATATCTGTCATTGAAGCTAAACCATATTTCTACACACAGAGAAATGATAAAGCTGAAACATTGCAACAAATAAGTGTCTCTTATTGCAGTGGATTACTTCAAATGTCTTCCTTTCACTTGCATTCTTTATTTGTCATATTGTAGACGTGGTCATTGGATTCGACCCAGAAACCTACTCTGTCATTGAAGGAGGCATTGTAATTTTTGAAGTCAAAATTTTTTATGGCACGCTGACCAAAGATATCGAGGTGGAATTTTTTACTTCTGACGGAGACGCTGCAGGTAACTATATTATAGTCTATTTTATGTAACAATGAATAGTCCTCTATTTTATCATTGTTTAGTGCCTGGTGACTACAGCAACACCGTAATGACATTGACATTTACGCCTACCATGTCTTCTCTGATTGCTGCTGTCAACATATTAGAAGATTCCTTTCTGGAATATCCAGAAATATTCTTTGGCAACTTAAGACTTCCAGCGGGTTCCACCGCCAGTGTGGTGCTGGTTCCAGACATGGCTAATGCCACCATTACAGACAACGACGCTGCTGTGATTGGATTCTCTGGGAACTACAGCATCGTGGAGGGAGGCTCTGTTAATATTGTGCTAGAAGTCTTGTCTGGAGTTCTGGAAAGAGAAGTCGTCATCAGAGTAGATACCTCTGATGGCACTGCCCAAGGCTAGTCAACTGATTCAAGTTTTTAATTTAGCTTTAATTTTTTTTACAAACTTTTATAAACTTCTTTTAACTGATGTTTGTTTAATGAGAGTATAAGGAGATTGAATTCTGTCTCAAGATGTCTGTTGAACCTACTGGTTTACTATATGATTTTAAATTTCCAATGATTTTATTGAACTATTATGTGTGTCAATCTGTAGGTCCTGGAGATTACTCAAGCATTGGTCAGTTGGTGACCTTCTCCCCGAGACAAACAACAGTGTCCATACCAGTTGGCGCCATTGCTGATGGCATAGTGGAATTACCTGAGTATTATACTGCAAGTGCTAGCTTATTCTCTGCTGATGCCAATGTAATGGTTCATCCAGATATAACTTTCATCAATGTGGCTGACAATGATAGTAAGTCATGTTTGAATAGTCAATAATAGCATTCCCCTCGCACACTGAGTTGTTTACTCGTCTTTAGTTTATTGTTATTCCAAGTAATATTTCCTGCCGAATTGTGCAGCATGTGATCATGTTTTATGGGTAGTAACCAAGGTTACATGCACTTACATAAGAAGGACCTCTCCTCCAAGATTTTCTAAAACAAAAATTGTAACTGGGATTGAAGGAATGCTTGGTCAAGTTTGTTTACATGAATAAGCTTATAGACAGATGTGAGTTCTTTTAAAAGACTCGAGACTTGAGTACAGTAGGCATTGGGTTTGAATAGTATGAATGTTTTAACTGGCATTATTGAATTACATTTTGAATTCATTGATATACAATCCAGTAATATTGCAGAAGTCACAGTTCAATTACTGTATTTCAACCTCACTCGCTGTCTCTGTTTGCAGGAGCTGTCATTGGATTTGCCCCCATAGATTATTCTGTGCTGGAGACAGCTGGGTCAGTCACACTCAACGTTTCTGTTATCAGTGGTAGATTGGAACGGCCGGTCCAAGTCTCGTACTTCACTGTAGACGGTTCTGCAACTTCCACCGGTGCAATCGATTTTACCTCCGTGTCACCTACACCTTTGACATTTGACATGAACCGTCTGTTTAACACGTTCACGATTTCTATTAACAACGATGCAATTTTAGAGAATCCTGAATTTTTCTTTGCCAGACTGCGTAGTTTGGACAGTTCAGTGGATGTGGGTCCAGAAAATGCAACTGTGACTATCTTGGAGGAGGACGGAGATGATGGTATGTAATTATAAAATTGCTCCTCTGTTTGTTAGAATGTGTTTATTGAGTGATTGATGATTTCATTTCTTTCTACTAATGACGTCCAGCTGTACCTATAAACAATAGCTATGAAGATATTTCTAAATGAGAGGCAGCTCATCATAGAAATTCTATAGTTTCTCACTTCTAGTTTCGTAAATCTCAGGTATAGTGTTTAGCAGCATATTGAAGTTAAGGTGTCTTTGCCATTTACGCACAAGAGATAGTGTCGTCTTTCAGTGGCTCTAATAGTCCACTATGCAATGCCAGGATGTTGACAAAGTTAACGATAGTTTGAGAGTTTAGGTCTGCAGGCCCAACAGTCATTACCAAATGGGCGTCAATTTCAGCATGTCAAGTGTTACTAACATGCCTAATGTACGTAGTTATAAATATATATATATATATCGAGTAATTAGCATACTCTCAATTGTGTCTCCCTGTGCTCACTTACATGTTATTATAAACAGTTTTATAACATTATAATCTACAACATTATGTGTGTATCGTATCACTGAGGACATTATAATCTATAACATTATAATCTACAACATTATGTGTGTATCGTATCACTGAGGAAGGTTCATGGACCGAAAATTTTGATTATTTTCAATAGTTCTAAAGGCCATTCTAATTCAATATTATTTTTTTATTGTTACAGAGGCCATCGTAAAATTCCGGACTACTGCCTTCACTGTCATGGAAGATGACGGACAAGTTATGGTTTGTGCTGAGTTGATGACACCACAGTCTCAGGTGGAGAAAGATGTGGTTGTAGTTATACAGACCGTGGATAGATCTGCCATGCGTAAGTGCATGTATGGTTAGAGATATCTCTAGTCTTTCAATACATTTAAGAGTTAAATAAACCATATATTGGATTATGCTTCTAGGTATGGTATGAAAATGTCTCTAGCTATAATTTTCACTTAAATAATGTCCAGCTTATTTTATTTTTATGTTATTACTTATGGTTGTAGCCATAGAGCACTGTAGTGATCAGTAGTTACTATGTGTGTCTCGTTACATGCTATGGCAAATATTATTATTATTAATGATTCAGTCATATTATTATTGTTGTTATTATTATGTAAATCGTATTTTAGAGCCAGAAGACTACATTGCAATTTCAAATCCTGTGACATTTTCATCCACCGGCCCGACAGTTATGTGCAGAAATGTTACAATAGTAAATGACCAATTAAGCGAAGGCACACAACAGTTCTTGGCGGATCTTGACACATCAGATCCTTCAGTGTTCCTTAGGCCTGAGACTGCTACCATAGACATTGAAGATAATGATGGTATGTACAACACTTCATCATAGCAACAGGCTATTACATTTTTGTTTGTGTTGTTTTGGTGCAGCAATTACTGTTGGATTTTTTGGTGCTATGGACAGTGTTGTAGAAAATGCTGGATCTATTGAAATTTTCGTTGAAGTTATGAATCCAAGCATGTTGCAAAGAACAGTTGTAGTGAATTACAGCACGCCTTCCTCTCCACAAAACACGGCCACTCGTAAGTTTTTGTCATGTAACACAGAGAATAACAATTGCCTTCAAGGTTATATCATTTTTTGAGGTCATCCATTACAAGGCACTAAGCTATTAATTGTTTATGTTTGTTCAGGTGGAGTTGATTACACATCCGCTGCTGGATTATTGACCTTTGCTCCTGGTGCTACAGAGCAAAGTTTCAATGTTTCTATTCTCGAAGATACAGCCGCTGAAGGGCTAGAATCTTTCATAGCAACACTGTCGACATCAGAGGATCGGGTGGACTTCAATGCTTCCTCAATGGAAATAGAAATTGTGGATAATGACAGTACGTGTTTTATGTACAGCAGAATTAATCTCTTACAGCCCATAATATTTTATTAAGCCATCCAGGTTGTTAACAGTGCTTATTATCCATGAGAACACTTTGCTATTGAATTGATTATTGAAAACTAATATTGACGCACAGACATACTTGCACACACACACACACACACACACACACTTCACATATACTTTACATATACTTGCACACACACACATACACACACACACTTCACATATACTTGCACACACAGATCACACTATTTTTCAATTGACAATGTGTAAACTAATTTATGGAATGGTTAAAATTTGCACAAGTCTCTCCTATTTTCTTACTCCAGTTTTAATATTACCCCGCCCCCTCTCTCCTATGCTACATACGTGTGTACCTGATTGTGTTTATTTACTGTTGTGTGTTTGTAGTTGTGTCTATTGGCTTCCTCAGTTCGTCATTCACAGGGAGCGAAAGCGATGAGTATGTCACCTTGTCTGTGGGTGTGATTGGTGGCCAAACTCTTGAAGCTGAATTCATCGTTACACTGAGCAATGAAGATCAATCTGTTCCAAAAGCTGCAGAAGGTACAATAATAGCTCAAATCATGGTGATGATTTTTATAACTGTAAGTATTACACTTTAATAGCCCACATTGTTTTTAACACTGCCTGACTATGGAACCATAATTAACTCATGGTTTGTATGCAATTGTTAGATAACTTCATTAAACTGTAAAGCTCATTTAGTATGGTTTATGATTTTATATACCGATGATGATTAAAAGATCAGACATGAACAATAGACAAGAGGAAGACTAAGGCGTTCTAAATTGTCATCAGGCATTATCAAATGCAATTTATCACCTAGTAGTAAAACTTGACTGGCACTCATTCCCACTGTGTTTTATCTTGTGTACAGCTTCATCAGACTATGAGCCATTTAGGATGGACCTGACCTTCTCTGCCAGTGTCAGCAGAATAGACTTCAATGTGTCCATCATTTATGATCCCGTCACTGAGAATAGGGAAGAGTTTCTCGCACGCCTACAGAGAGTCACACCTGGAAACTTTGCAACTGTAGGTCCTGATCGTGCTGAAGTCTTCATCGTTGATAATGACCGTAAGAAATCGTGAAGATTAATAAATTAAGTGCTCACTCAATGTTTGTTTTTGTAGGAATCACTGTTGGCTTTGATCAAGATTCTTACTCGGTTAACGAGACTGACGGTTCGGTTACTTTAGTTGTGCAAATTATTGACGGAAGTCTGGGAAGACCTGCTACAGTGAACTTTTTTACAACTGACGGAACTGCCACTTCAGTAGCACCCATTGACTTCATGTCAGTGACTGGGTCAAGTCTAATATTTGGCCCCTCCACTACGTCTCTTCCGGTGGTTGTGTCCATTGTTGACGACAATATCGTAGAGAATCCAGAGTTTTTCTTCGGTAATCTAAGCACGACAGATGATGCAGTGTTACTGGCACCTGATTTCACAACTGTTACTATATTAGAAGTGATTGGAGATGACAGTAAGCAAATATAACTTCCCACTCCCACCTCCTTTTATTTTTATTTTTTATTTTTTATATTTTTTTATATTTTTTTAATTTTATTATTATTATTATTTTATCTAATGTTTTCCCTTTTATTTTTTATTAGCAATTCGAGTTGGTTTCAATCCTACAAGTTATACAACTAATGAAGTTCAAGGCTCAGTACCACTGACTATTAGCATTCTGGAAGGACAACTGGAGAGACCTGCCACTGTCTTCTTTTCTACCTCCTCCGGAACTGCCGTTTCACCTGAAGATTTCGGTGTTGTGAGCGACGAGCAGGTGATGTTTGATCCATCAACAACCTCAAGGACTGTGTCGGTTACAATAGTTAATGACCAAATAGTCGAAGCAGAGGAAGCATTCTCTGGTACTTTACGTGCTACTGACCCATCGGTGAATACCAATCCTGACACTGCTACCGTTACGATATCCGGCACTCAGCAAGGAGGAGAAAGTAAGTTACAAACTGGTGTTAAGTAAAACTTTAACAGATATTCTACTCTTTGTATGAATAATCACACCGAGAGAAATTATTTGCCTCTCATTACTATATTTTACTTTAATGATGTGTATTTGTGTATATTCAGTGTTTACTGTTTTCATTTAGCTGTTACAATTGGAATGGATCAGAAAGAAGTCGTTGTGAATGAGGATATGGGTATCGTAATGCTTTGTGCGAGCATGATGATAGGGTCATTGCAGCGAACAGCAGTGGTATCTGTCGTTTACCAAGACAGAGGAGCCATTAGTAAGTCTATGAAAGAATATCTTGCATGTACCAGTTTACTGTGGTTACTGCAATTTATTTCACTAGTTAATGGGTGTTTTTTTAATTTTTATTATTACCCTCAGCGTGCATGCACGACAAGGTTATAATTGTCATTCTGTCTGTCACACGCTGAGATTAGAGATTCCTGACATTTAATTGTTGATTTAAGTGTGAACTGACTCAGAACAACAATTGAAGACCTTTTATTGTAATTCTTATTTTCAAGCCGATTTTTAAGAAAATGACGAAGTATGGGCTCTGCTTAGGTACTATCTTTTGTGGGCTGGGCAATGCCCCTTTCGTCATGTTGTAATCAGGGTTGGGGTCAAATACTTTATATAGTATTTAAATACAAATACGAATACTTTGAAGAACTCGTAGTATTTTAATTACAAAAACAAATACTTTTGAATTGCATACAATTACAGTAGCCAAGTGTTACGTGGGAAAATTGATTACACCTGACAAACATTAGTTCTTCAAAAGTTTTGAAGAAACTTTGACACAAGTATGCCCTTTATTCATATACATTCGGTTAATTTAACAGCAGCTTTTCACAATAGGAGGTGGAGCTATTAATTATTATAATAGCTTGGACCAAGAAATACTTAATTCTGTACTTTCCAGAATTAAACAATGTCCAATAGAAATAAATGTTCCAGATCTTTTATTTTCTACTTGATACTATTACAAGAGCTCGCATTCCTACCTTATGATATTTTTAAAAGTATTTGAAATACTTCACTTTTTAAATCTTAAAATACATATACTCCAAAAACGTATTTAAATACAGCTTAAATACAAATACTTATGTATTTGACCCCAACCCTGGTCGTAATCATTAATAATTTCTTGCAGTAAGCTATAGTTTTGCTTTATGCTAAGAAGTAAACTGAGAGTTGCTGGAAGGAGTTTCACGTTGATTGTCCCTGCCACATTTAGCTTCTCTTAAGAAGACAGTATTTACATCTCCTGTTTTCATTGCACAGCTATATTGATACTTGATTTGTCTGAGAAATGATTTAATAGCTAGCCAATGTGTATAAGGGTTCGCATTTTTGGTACTTCATTTTTTGTTGTATTTTTAAAAAATCAGCTATGATGAGTAATGATTATTACGAAGTATTTCTATGAAGTGTATGTATAATGCCTTTTTACCATCTTTCTGTATTTTTCTGTAGATGGAGTGGACTACGTGGGGAACAGAGTTGATCTCATGTTTGCTCCTGGTTCTGATACACAATGCTTCAATGTGTCTATCATGGACGATGACAACTTTGAAGTGACAGAAGAGTTCTTTGCCAACTTGACTACTTTAGATAATGACATCCAGCTTGCACCGATGTTCACAACTGTGAAAATTCTTGACGAAGATAGTAAGTAAAAAATGATGGCAAAGATGGTAGCTGATTTTATTTATTTATTTTTTTGTTTTTGTTTTTGTTTTTTTGTTGTTGTTGTTGTTTTTTTTGGGGGGGGGGGGGGCTCCATTGTAATAGAAGCTTAATATATTAAATAGTGGCACTTGTTTTATTACAAGAATGAGTAGCATTGACTATTGTTGTGTGCATGTGTGATTAGCCGTTACCATTGGATGGGAACAACCGGTCTACAGAGCCTCAGAATCTGATGGATCGGTGGAGTTGTGTGCACGAGCAGTTGTCAATGGAGACCCCTCAGGACAGATACAGGCTAGCATCTCATTTATTCAGATTAGTCTTGCTGGTGGCTCAGCAAGTCCCGGTCAGTTTGATTCAAATTCACTAATGTTATTGCCTTATGCGTCTCGCTTGTACCACGGTGTAATTTTAAAAATAAAGATATACAAGTGTTTTCATAATAGTTCATTTCTTCTAACTAATTTTTATAGAAATTTTGACAACTTTTTTTCGTAGTATTTAAGATTTCTGATGTTAAATTTTTTATCAAGTCATTTCTTCTCCGGGAAGCCTTCCTCAGTTGATATAAATATACCCAAAAAAATGCAAAGATATTCCGAAATAGTTGTCAATATTCGTAATTTCTATGTTATTTACACAGTAAAAAAATGTCTCTACAAAATCAGTGTTTCCTATGAGTTTTTTAAAGTTTATTTTATTGACAGTTTCCCCTTTTATTTTCTTATATGAGCAAATCCAGGTATTTGATGTATGTTCATGTACTCATTGAGTGATACCAATTAACTATCTTTGTTTCTTTGCCATCATGTTTATATTGATAGGAGCTGACTATAACCCTGTGTCAAACCCCAATGGCTTCAGTTTCGGTAGTTCATCTGGAAACATGTTGTGCACCTCGGTGTCAATCGTGCCAGATAGTGACTATGAGATGGATGAAGAGAACTTGTTTGCAGATTTGTCTAGGCCACAAAACTCTCGAGTAACACTAAGTCCACCTCAAACTGAAGTTGTCATTGCGGATAACGATAGTAAGTTTAAATTAAATGGCAAAAAGAAATCGTTATTATGGATCCTTCTTTCGCAGTTATTACTATTGGGTTTAATCCGGCCACTGACAATGTAAGAGAAAATGAAGGATTTATTAATTTGGTTGTCGAAGTTCTTGAAGGAAATCTACAAACTAATATTGATATTCGACTAGATACCAGAGATGGGACTGCAGTCTGTAAGTCTTGACTGTCTTTAGTTTATTGTAATTCCTTTATTTCTTACTATTTTGTCAAGGCTGTGAACAGCAATGACATTAGTAATGTTAGGACAATGTGGCAGCTAACTTACTCTCCTTTGCTTAATTAATTGTTAACTTGTTTGTTACTTTGGTTGATGAATGTTTGCTGATGTTTTTGTTTTGATTTTATCTTCAGCTAATGGAGACTATATTGCGGTGACGAGAGTGTTGTCCTTCAATTCAACAATCTTATCAATCACTACACCTGTAACCATTCGCGAAGACACAATAGATGAAAACACAGAAAACTTTGGTGCTGATCTATCTCTGCTCAGGGGAAATCCCAGCCGAGTTACTATTAATCCAAGTGCCGCAGATGTTTCTATTATCGATAATAACAGTAAGTTCATTAACCACAGCTGTGGTTGCTTGACTGTGGCATAAAATAGTGCAATCCAATTATGCGAAGACTGTGTGTATAATGCTTTTTTGTTTGTTTGTTTGTTTGTTTGTTTTGCTTTTCAGTGGTAAGGATTGGATTTGAGAGTCCAGAATATCAGACTGTGGAAAATGATACTGATCCAGTTGAAGTGTGTGCGGTAGTGATGGAGCCTCCAATGCTGGGTAGACAGGTTGTGGTAACTATATCTACAATGGATGGTACTGCCACTGCAGGTATGTAAGCACATCATGGATTAGGGTCCATAAGTATTTATTCTCTTTGAAAAGATACAAAACTATTTTTCCTCTATTTCAGATATAGTACGTACATTTGTGTATTAGGTACTACTAATCCAGCTTTGGCCATAATTATTATTTTTTGTTGTTAATTGAATGTTTTAACTGTCAGGTTCTGGTGACTACATAGCAGTTTCAACCAATGTTACCTTCGACGCCAGTACCGACAGACACTGCATCGATATCGTCACACCAGAGGATGGGCGTGTGGAATCTCCAGAGCAATTAATGGTCCGTCTACTGTCAGTTGACAATGTGGATCTGAACCCTGATGTGGCAGTAGTGACAATCAACGAAAGTCAGAGTAAGAATCTGTTAATAGTGTGTGTGTGTGTGTGTGTGTGTGTGTGTGTGTGTGTGTGTGTGTGTGGTTGAGGGAAGCGTATTTCCGATTCTTGAGCATATGCACTATGTAGACTAGTTCATAGTTTGACTAAATAAAACTCGTGTATTCACGCTATTGATATGAATATATTTTTTCTGCAGAAGTAAGTGTTAGATTTGAACAAGGTTCCTACTCGTTCAATGAGGATGATGGAACAGTTAATATCGTAGTGGAGAAAGTCGGAGTTACAGATCTATCTGTGCGAGTGGGCGTGACAGGAGGTATGTATGTATAGTTTTCTGTATATATCATGTTGATTTCAAGCCCTGTGGTTAAATTGTTACAGCTTTAAAAGAACCTTCCTCGATGCAATGTCACATAAAAGTCTAAAACAATATTTAGTTTTTAGAATTCTTGATCAGAGCAAATGTTGAAATGATGTAATGCTAAAGATATGACTTCAAAGACAGTATCATTTGATATATGGTATGACTCAAGCTAGATACTGTTAAGTAGCAGTTTAGCACTTTAAGCTGTATGCATAGAATAAGTACATGTATTTAGTTTGATGTTTTAGATAAAGACTTACTAATATATTTATTTTTTGTGTGTGTAGGGCCAAGTACGATACCTGGCGTAGGCAACTCTCTGCCTTCTCTAAATGTCGTCGTTGTATTCGCACCTTCTGAAACCAGAAAGAATATCTCTATCCCTCTCATGAATGATAACATTGCTCTGGAGCCAGTAGAAAGCTATGTTGCATCTTTAGAAGTGCTCGATTCTGGCATTGCAGAAGTTGGAAATCCAGGCATGACCACCATTAGTGTCTCTGATGATGACGGTGAGTAAATAATAGATGTCTTGAAAATTATTAAATTACCCGACCTCAGAAAAATCGCGGGTAAATTCGAATAAGTTTTTGTTATAGCATTGCAGCAACAGAATAGAAATAATAAACATGAATAATCAAGCTATATAAGTTGATATTGCTATTTATGGGGTCTTCTAGTTGGGAATCTGTAGATCTGGACACTCTCCTGGGACCATGAAGACACTGGAAGAATCAGCAAGTTTCTGACTGGACAAATGTTTCAGTGATGATGAAGACTTTTATCACACTGCAACAAGAGAAGGCAACACATTTTGAAAGTTCATCACTTTCGTTCGTTGATTTAAAGAGATTCCTACTTGTTCATTTGTTCCAAAACAGGCAACAAGCTGGCTGACTCACTTAAGACAAATATATTCCTAAACTTAGCTAGCCAGTGAAATAACAAACCAAGCTAGTTGATCATTTCTAAAAGAGTGACTGTATTATAGATACCAAGACTTACTGTATCTATCGAACTGTTGGAAACAGAAAAAAAAGAAGAAGCACAAAACGGCCTGCAAAACTATGTCTATACGCATCTAGTGCTACTTAAAGCCATACCTGTTTAGTACCCTTACACAACGTAGGGTTTGAACTGAGTAGGGCCTCCCCCATCAACGAAGTTAGCGGCGCCAACTACACTGCCGTTCAGCTGAGTACTGCCATTTTCCAAGCACAAGTAAAAGTCTTACGTAACCCCGTAACACGGTCTTCTGGTTAGATTACGGAATTCAACATTAACTCCGCCAGAAATTGAATAAGAAGTTTTAATTGCAGTTTTCTCGAAATGACTGTGCTCAAGTCGGTTAGATTGCCGCTCGTATATTTAGTGAACCAAGCAGCGCCTGCCCATATACTTGGTATCAAAGTACTCCATATGAAGTGCTCTACACAGTGGTATAAATAACTCAATTTTCAATTTTTAACGCAATTGGTCCCTTTTCCCAAGTAACATATCATACTGTATAGACATAATAAGTTTCTTTTAATTCTGCTGAAGTCATAGGCAGAAAGTGTATAAAATTTTCTGACTAAAAATGTAAAGAAAATAATGATTTTAAGTGCATTTGCTACATCTTTAAATAAGTTAGTGCAATGTCTAATGATAATTAGTATCAAGTTTGACATAGTCAAAAAAATACTATAGCTTGATGTAACTATCTGAAATGGGGCTATTACATAGCTTTACATAGCATTTAAATTATTCATCTACATGTATTTTTGGGTTAGAGAACATTAGCCCCTGCTAATAATAATAAATTTCACAAATAGTTATAGATTTTAATCATATTGATTTTAATAATAATAATAATAATAAATTATTCATTTAGCCCCCTATTCTCTTTTCTTCTTTATGTGGACCTTTTTAGAATTATGTACCCAAGGAGACATTAGACTACAAGGAGGAACATCAACCAGTGGTCGTATTGAGATTTGCAACAACAATGAATGGGGCACTGTCTGTGACGACTCATGGGATGATGTTGATGCTCAAGTAGTTTGTCGACAGCTAAATATTAGTTTTCGAGGTAAAACATGTATACATAAGTTAATAAAAGTAAAATATTAGATACTTCTAACCCATTTATTAACATTTAAGCAAAGTTGTTGCGATATGTAAACAAATTTATTACTGAATTCTAGCATGAAAACACTGTAAAAACCTCAAGCAATTGTAGTTACTGAGATAAATATATAAGCATTATGATGGCAAGGTTTGATTAAAAATAAGAAATTGATTATATCAAAGTTTGTATTATTACTGGCAAAAACAATTAATTGCTCTTAAATTTGTGTAAATTATAAATATGTACATGATTATAAATATAGTTTACAATGTGACCAAATAATGTAGCATTAGTTTCTATTGATAGCACAGTATTTTTTCCTACGAACACTACAGAATTAGATATGAAATTTCAAATACTATTCAAGCTTTTCCTAACTTCAGGTGCAACTGTTATAACTTCTGGGTTTACCGATGGAAATGGTTCCATATGGCTGGATGATGTTCAGTGTAGCGGAGATGAGGCCAGACTTGTTAATTGCAACGCTCAGCCAATTGGACAGCATAACTGTGTTCATATTGAAGATGCTGGAGTGAACTGTATTAGTGAGTTAACTAGAACATTTGTAGATTTAATATCTTCAAAAAGTTTAAACAATGTCAACTACTTTAGATTTGGTACCATACATGCTTTCTAATTAATTGACACTTGCGGTATTATCTCAATAAGATATGATACCATTCTAAATTCTGAGGTAATATACTTTTCCTGTGATATTTCAAATTAACATTGACTGGCCTTAGCAATCTATTAAAAAAGGATTTCCAATCTGTTTATTTACTATAACGAAAAAAAGTGAGATAAGATATAGCTACTCAGAGGGAGTTGAAACTTGCAGATTACAAATTCAGATATAACTACTCAGTGGGAGTTGAAACTTGCAGATTACAAATTCAAATAGGAGTGGCTAGAGTTAAAAATAATTGGCGAGCGAGCGTAGCGAGCGAGACACTTACAGGGGTAACACAATCGAAAATCGGGGATGTTTGTTTATTTATTTATTTATATATATGTTTGGACGTATGTATGTCATTTTGTACTTTGACCCTCCGTATTTTTGTGCTAGCTCCGCGTTCGACCCCGTCCCAATCTTCACTAAACAGAATCCTCCGGTTTAGTGACCATTACCCGTATCACCTTAGAAATTGAATTGTTTACTGCTTTGAATTCTTTTGCGGGTGCTGTTTAAACGCAAAAACTTATGGGAGCTCCATTTCTATTCGAGTTAGTTGCTATTTGTCACAGTTATAAGCCCTACTCAACAGCATTTACTTGTAAATTCATTGTCCACTAGACGAACCGCGAAGGTAAGTCTTGCGTAGGTATGTTCAGTTGTGTGAAAGTATTGTGCGGTAAAACTACTATTAAGAATGACACAAAGGAAACTTTAAATAAAGTGACTTGATTTTGTTGCTTCTTTTTCAATTCAAACAGTTGCTGGGAGCGGTTACTATGGCTTTGAATCCCCTTTACCTTATACGTAATTTAATTACTTGACTATTATTTTAGTAGCTTGAGTGTTACTTGTTAAAATCAATCATTTAACAATAGTGTAGTTTAAAGCTCGCTCGCCATTTGTGCTCAAGCACACCACTAGTATTATTTGGTCTTTATGATAATGTAGAATTGTGTTTTAGTCAATAACTTTAACTCATTCTCCTGTCTAGAATTCATGGCATGTCTAAGTTTCCAATATTCTTTCATATTGAAATCACTCCAATTATATAAAGTTTGCTATAGCAGAAAATTGTGCACTAAACTCACTCAAATGTGTATTAAATGCAGTGTTGTACTTAGTGACTAAACTTAAAAGTTCCAAAATATTAACTATCAATTATTCAATCCACTTATAATTTCATAAATTCCATGTAGGTCCCTTGGACTTAATGAGAACTTATCAAAGTTGCCCTACAGTTGAAGATATAAAGGAAATAAAGGCAGACTTGTACAACTTCCTTCATAGCTCCCATGGAATATCAATTCTAGGACTCATCAAAGAAAATCCTGCTCAATCATGCGATGAAATAAGTCAAACTAATCCACTTAGCAGGAATGGACTCTATTGGATCAGGAAAAATTCTGGAGTGGTACAACAAATGTGGTGCTCCTTCTAATTGACATTTTCAAACTCCAATAACAAATTCAATTAGAACTTGCTAGATTGCTAATTATACTTTCTTATGCCGTAGTAAAACTATAACCTCAAGCTCCATTCACTTCCATAACATGTCAAGAGATATATATTCATTTATCCTCATATTTTAGTTAAAAATGGTTAATTAGCAACATGACAGTGTGTTTCATGACGAGTAACTGTTGAAGGGGGATTTCACCTATGTACTGAATGTAGCTATAAGAATTAGAGCATTTAGCTTGCCCAATGAAAGGTATATATAACTTACCCAATGAAAGGGATATAATAATAATAAAGATGACAGCCTTTCTCCGCAACCTTATATTATAAGGTTGCAGAGAAAGTCTGTCATCTTTATTTATTTGTATTATTGCACTGAAAAGTAAATCTCGGGGCTTCAGTACTATTACTGAAGGAAAGCATGTTCAAGTAAGGCTTATCTGATTCTTTAATACATGGCACAAATTAAATGTTACAATTTCTAACTTATACTTTTTCTTGTTTGTATTAATTTAAATTATAGGTAAATAAAGAGTAAACTAAACCTCACCTTCAAATTAATGCTTGTTAAGATTAAATAATATAAATATATATTCTTTCCTGTTCTTATGCACTGCTGCTACTAATGCTGAAAAGTAGCTGTGGAGAGATTTTACGACAGATAATGTTGAGTGAGCAAGCATTATTGATAAGTATGTCCAATATAAGAAAAGCAAACACCAAAAAGTGATAGTGGTTCAATGTTCTCCTTTTCATTCATGTGATTGAACATCATGATTATTATTGTTGAAACACATAGATAACCTCATTGAATATACAGCTTTATTTACAAGCATGATTAAGTGCATGCAAAACCTGTCTATGAATGACTGTGCACTGCTCAAATCTCCTAACTAATATTGACATTAAAATTAGTTATAGAGTATACATTCATTACTACGTTGAGGAATGATATATATGATATAGAATACTATTATTGAGCAATTATTTAATGTAGTTGACTTTTGAAACATAATATTTGGTGCCTCCTCCTCCTCCTACAGCCATCTCGCACTCACGTTATTTGGATTAAAGTATTGTATTTTTGGCAAGTTCATTACTTTTAATTACATTAAAAAATGCTATGTAGTACAAATAAGTGGTAGTTTAAATTTTGCTGTATCAAAACTCCAAAATTCCAACATTTGACATCATTGCATCTGTAGAAAATACAGCTAGAAAACAGAAAACTTAATAAAGAAGATGCACAGCGGCTACACACTGGAGTGGCCAACATACTACAGAAAGGAAAGATACCAAAAAGTAACTTAAGCCATAAATTTCGAATCTCAAAAGAAATAATAGTATTGTCATCTTACCTGCTGATAAAGGCAATGCAACTGTTCTAATGGACAAAATGTGACTATAATATGAAAATGAAGAATTTATTAGAAGATAAAACCACATATAAAAAACTTTCTCAAAATCCAACCAACAAAATTGAAAACTAAATAAACAAAGTGCTCAAAAAGTATGAAGAGAAGAATTATCTAAAAAGAAATCAAAGACTTAAATTATCTCCACAGAATTCTATACTACCTCAGATATATGGCCTCCCCAAAATACATAAAGAGAATGTTCCATTAAGACCTATAGTATCAGCTATTGGATCACCAACTCACAATCTGGCAAAATTTATTGTCAAAATAATTTCTTCAATCTCAGGTAATACAAAATTGTATGTAAATAACTCTACACATTTTGTTGATATAATCAATGATCCTGAAATAAATCCAAATGATTTGATGTTAAGTTTTGATGTTGTAAGCTTATTTACAAAGTCCCCATAATATTGACCAAGCCATCAACATTCTGAGATCTCGCTTACAAGAAGACAACAAATTGGATGGGAGAACAATATTCTCTCCAAATTACTTGTGTGATCTCGTAGAATTATGCGTGAAATCCACCGATTTCTGTTACCAAGACCAATTTTATGAGCAAATTGAAGGTGCTTCAATGGGTTCTCCTTTATCTCCAATTCTGGCAAATATATTCATGGAGAATCTTGAAGACAATGCAATCAGTACCTCCCCCTTCAAACCATCTCTCTGGTACAGGTACGTTGATGACGTTTTTGCTTTATGGCAGAACAACAACAAATTATCATTCCTTGATGTTGAAATAGAGAGGGAGAATGGTCACTTCATCACATCAATCTACAGAAAGAAAACACACACTGATCGCTATCTGAATTACAAATCGAATCACCACCCTAGAATTCTGTCAGGAGTAGTCAAGTGTTTGAGTTCTAGAGCAACATCAATTTGCAACTCTGCAATACTAGACAAGGAATTAGCTCATCTCAAAACAACCTTCCTAGCTAATGGTTATCCTTTACCAGTTATAAATAGAAACATCAACCTACAGAAGATCAAAAAGTATGAATTCCAACAGAGAAAATGAATCAAAACTTTTGGTTTTACCATATATCAAAGGCATTAGAGAGAAATTTGAGCGAATCTGCAGTCCCCTGAACATAAAAGTAAATTTTAAGAGTTCAACAACTCTTAGAAATTACTTGTACATGTTAAACAAGCAACACCAATGGAGAAAAAGAAAGGAATTGTTTACAGCATACCATGCATGGACTGCAATTCAGTGTATGTGGGTGAAACTGGCAGGAATCTAGAAAAAAGATTGAAAGAACATCAATATGCAGTGAAAAGAATGGATAACAAAAATGGCGTCTCAGTACGTGCATGGAAGAAATCACACAGAGTAAACTGGGATGAATCAAGAGTTCTGAAAATGATACCAAATTACTTCCATAGGAGGCTAACAGAAGCATTAATTATACAGAGCAGTAACACCACCTCAAATTTAGACAAAGGCTTCGAGCTTAACTCTACGTGGACTCCGTTCCTACAAGAACTCTAGCGTCAATTGACCCACCGCTACGTGCATTTTTATCGTTGACAATTTTGTTTATTGTATTTTATTTTAAACGGTCATACCCCTCACCTCACAACTGAAGAAGGCTTACTGAGCCGAAACGTTTTGTGAATATTATAAAAAAAATTTTTAATGCTACTAGCTAAGCATATTGAATTACTTGGATATTCTTCCTTTAGTATTTCCTCCAAATTCTCTAATTGAATGCTGCATATTGAATGCTGCATTATCATTACACTAGTGTTTAGAAAACACATTCACATTTGATGTACAATAACCAATTTGTTACACTCATCATAGATTGTGGGGGTTACATTTCACTCTCGCACTTGTATTTTCACTCACCTTCAGCTCAAGAGAATAATACATGTGCTCATAAAATCTCGCCGTGTTGTATGAGGACTAGTGCAATATGTAATAATATCTAATCATGTTTTGAGTTGATAATCATGAAAGAGTCTCATTTGTTTTGGCAGTTTCACAGTCTTCACATAGTGTTTCTAATAAACAATAACCCAGCTTAATATAATTATTGCTATTAGTTGAGCTATGTTGAACGTAGTATTCAATATAGATATTTTTTATCAGAACGTTCAGACCGAGGTTCGTCTTCAGCTGAACAGAACTGTAGCTAAATGACTTACTTTCAGTACTTTCTTTAATCTTCTACTCCCCATTTTTACCATCTATTCAGCCAATTAACACTTCCTTATCATCCATTCTCTTTTTTCCACTTTAGAGACAACTTAGTTCTGTCAGGTCATTTAGCTACAGTTCTGTTCAGCTGAAGACGGACCTCGGTCTGAAACGTCCTGATAAAAATATCTATATCGAATACTACGTTCAACATAGCTCAACTAATTACAAACTGGGTGACTTTTACAATAGCAAAATATTTTTGAAAATACATTTAGTTATTGAAAATCTATTACATATCAGTGTACTTATTTACCCTCAGTGCACATGCACGAGAGGGTTATAGTAGTCATTGTATCTGTTTGTCTGACTAGGCAATTAATTTCTTGCTTCCCATAGTGTTTGCTGTATACACAAGGAAAGTTAATAGAGTGGTAAAAATGAAGTTGCGTGTTGAAAATATATACCGGTGAATGTATCTGGCCTGTTTATATACTTCTTTGTTACATCTACCACTGTCATTGCTCAAGCTATATTTGTACAAGATATTAATAGCCAACAAATTATTCTTTTGATCTGAGATGATATTGTAAAAACTAGCTAGTGATAGCTTTGGTGCTTTATAGAGCTATTTCATCATGTGACATTGGTGGCGTTAATGCACACGCGCAAATTAGCTGGTGTACAGGTGTTCTTGGCGAGTGAAACCATGGAACTTTCAAGGTACGCTGAAACACTTTCAGGTGGTGCCAAAGAGCGATATCTAGAAAAGATAAACCTTCTAGGAGGTAGGGATCCCTTTTGTGGACCTCAGGGGGAGAGTACTGATTGTGTGCCACCAGTAGAAGCAAGTGATCTTGTGGCATACCTGGTTCTCACAACTAGTTTCTTGACTGCTAAGCAGTTCAAGGCTTACAAAGGCTTGGAATCATACAATCAATTTGTGTGTGGATGGGTGAAGGATGTTCAGGTATGGAGGAATGAAGAAAAATATGTAGCAAGTGGAAAAGCAAGTTAAGAATACTTAATACAAATATATGTGACATGAGTAAATAACTTTAGATTCGTCACTCCCAACGATTCAATGAGGCCCCATTAAAATGCTGGATTTGAATACAGTGGGGAAATATGCTGTGCACATTGTGACTGTATGGCAGGTTTGGGTGAAACATGTACCCATATTAGTGCTGTTCTCTTCTATTTGGAAGCATTACATCGATTGAAAGGTACTGAAACTTGCACACAGCAAAGATGTGAATGGATAATGCCAAAATTAAAAAAAAACATGGACTACCTCCCAATTGAGCAGATTGACTTTACCTCTGCTAAAGGTAAAAAAAGGAAGCTGGATGAAGTAATTGACAGCAATAAATTACTGGAAATAAGCTCTGTATCAACACCAGATATAGTACTTAAAGTCCCTACGAAGAAAGAAAAAGATTCTTTTTATAAAGAATTAAGTCAGGCTGGTACTAAACCAGCTATTTTATCTTTGATACCAGGATACTCTAGTACTTATGTCCCAAAAACATTCCTTCCTGAATTTCCCTTACCCCTTACTGCACTGTATGATCCAAATTGTTTGAAATTGAGCTTTGATGAACTCCTAAAAAAGTGTGATTCAATTGAAATTGTTCTGACATCAGATATGGTCAAGTTGGTTTGGTTGAGAAAGAAACCAGAGAGCAGTTTAAATCTAAGCTTTGGTACAAATATAGATCAGGACGAATAACCGCTTCTAAAATGAAATCTGCCTGTCGTACAGACCCTGCACAACCATCCCAAAGTTTAATTAAACAAATATGTTATCCTCAGTCATTCACATTTAGAAGCAAACCTACTGATTGGGGGTGCAAACATGAAGCCTCTGCTATAAGTCGCTATGAAACACAAATGAAGGTATTACATGCTGATTTCAAAGTAGCTAATAGTGGACTAATTCTCAACGGCCAGTGGCCATTTTTTGGTGCAACACCTGATAGCAAGATATCATGTACATGTTGTGGGACAGGATATGTGGAAGTTAAATGCCCCTATTGCCACAGAGGTGAAAGTATTGAGTGTGCTGTAGAGGATAAAAAGTTCTGCTTACAGAAGAAACCTGATGGTAATCTACAGTTAGATCGTTCGCACTCATATTATTATCAAGTCCAAACACAACTTTTTGTTGGAAATGTAGATTATTGCGACTTCTGTGTATGCACTTTTTCACAAGATGGCCAGAACAATTTGTACATTGAGCGTATAAATAAAGATCAAGAATTCTGGGACACTTGTGTACAGAGAGCAGAACATTTTATTAGGACAAGCATTCTTCCAGAATTGCTCGCAAAATGGTACACTCGATCAAATAAAATTTATGCCATAGCATTTGATACTCCTGGTTCAAGTAAAGAAGGCTCCAGTAACTGCATGGAGAAATTATATTGTTACTGCAACCAACCAGAAAGTGGTGATATGATAGGTTGCGACAACGTGGACTGTCCTATTGAATGGTTTCATTTTGAATGCTTGAAAATAAAAAATGCTCCAATTGGACAATGGTACTGCCCTGACTGCCGAAAGCTCCCACAGTTTACTAAAAAAAAGAAAAGAATAACGTAACATTTTATATTTACTAAAGCAAGCTAACTGAAAACCATTGTCACAGATTATGTAAATTGACTAAGCTATTCTATTATCATCTCACGTAATAATATTAATTTTTTTATTATAATTTTAATGTTCAATGCAAATTTTGTTTTTGAATAACCAAAAAGAAATACAAGACAACAAAAAGCAATAAACAAATGTTAAATGACAAAAATTGCAACAAATTCTAGTTTAATGTCAACAATTATTCAAAAGGCACTATGGAGTCACATATGTTACATAAGCACAACACACAGACACAATATTATCAATTAGAGGTGGCTGGCTTTCCCTTTTATGAACATAATGAATGGGCAGAGTAGACTGCAAGATAGAATATTTCTGGCGTATCATTCCAATTACTCTCTCCACGTGTATCCGTACATTGGCAATGCTACGAGTGCCATGCACTTCCATTGCTGAAAGTTGTGAGTGACCCTTGGTAAATGCAGGTATGTGAAGGCTAGCCTGCATCATAGCAACAGAATCAGAAATACTGAACCCCCTATCTGCCAAAACAATGTCATCAGGAATCAAATGATCTAGTACACCACAATGGTCAGTAATATGTCTGTCACTCACGCGACCACCCCATGCTTTGGACACATATGAAATTACACCTTGGGGACAAATTCCAACTAGTATTTTAACAGTGTTGTGGTGCTTGTAATTTGACCATGTACAAGCACGGGCATGAAGATTTGATGGCCTTTCCAAAAAATATCTCAAAACAGTCAATGATGATGGCGACCTTCTTTCCAAAAGATTCTTGAAAACAAATTGGCATTGTCTTCATTAGAGCGTCACGATTGGGCCAAAAAATAAGATGACATAACCTGTGACTCATAATGTTTATCCATTTTGAAAATATTGTGGATACAGTTGAAAAGGATACACCAAACCGGTACGCCAAATCTTGCATTTGAGAATTCAAACGAAGCTTCATAAGTACCATTATAAATTCCTGATAAGGTGTAAGCTTGCAATGCTTGTGATGTGCAAGAGCTGGTTCAATTAGATTGAATACTGCTTTAAGAATCTTACTGTTTGGTAGTCAAGTGAAAATTTCACCTGTTCATCTGGTATCCCAGTGTCTTTGAAGAATGCAGGTAAGCTGACTATCTTTGAACAAGTTTGAGATGCTGAATCTTCTGGGAAATCACTTGTCTGAGTGAATGCATCCTTGACTACATTAAATTCAACTTGAGTGCTAGCATGAACTACTGTAGTAGATTCCTGAATGGGCACTTCATCTGGAATATCTGAATGAGCAGCCATCACAGAGTCACTGGTACCTTTCTGTAAGGAATCATCCTTGTGTGATTGCTTTGTATTCCTTCGATTCCACCTCTCTATTGCTGTGGATGACAATCTGGACTTGCTGTGGCCTAAATTCGGTGTTGGGAGCCAGTCTGGATTTGTATCGTCCAATAAATCTGCTGGCTTTCCAGAAATGAAGTGCCTGGAACAGATTCTGTTGTTCTTCTTAATGTTGTCAGTAAGACCAACCCTCGAAATAGCAGTCAAAAACCCGTCTTTCCTTCTCTTACTGAGTGTATAAAGTTCTTTACCCTTTGTGTTAACAACCTTTGGCAGCCTAAAGAAGGAAACATCTTTGTCTCGGCCTGAACGTTTGCTACAGCCTACTACAACGCAAAGAACCATCCCGAACTTGTACACCAGGTATATTGCGCGCGGGCGCTAATAACTTATCACGTGACACTTGAAACATCTCATGATATTCTGATGATAATTTTGTGTAAAGATTTATGAAAATGATACAGTTCAATGGCCGATCCACCAGTCTGGCAGGTCCAGTTATGGCCAAACCTAGTCTGGCGGAGCCGACCCTTTACCTTCTTTGTTGGTGGGCGGGGGAAGGAAACAAAGAAGGTAAAGGGTCGGCTCCGCCAGACTAGGCCAAACCATAGTGGGCACATGCTCCTCTTGTATCAAGGCCGTCGGAACCGCTGAGGCCGCCTACAGTCCCGCAGTTCTTATCAAAAAACTCATTTCATTGGTTAATCAAATCATGTGACCAATTATAGCGCTGCGCGTGACCAATTATAGCGCCGCGCAAGGGCTAGGGCTAGGGCTAGGGGACCAATCAGAAGAATTCTTTGATAAGAACTGCGGGATGGCTCGAGGCCGCTGGTGAGGTTTCGGCCTCACCATTTTTTTGCCGAAGTAGGCGTGGTTTTGTTTGCGCGAGCGCTTATTATCACGTTGCTTTTTAGCTTAGGTAAAATGGCATCGATGTTGGAGTCCAAAGATGTACTATGATTACTTAATTTTCCACACCATTGACTTTGTTTACTAAACTCAAATTAGTATTCTATTCAATTTATTCACACTTTCAATTTATATTAACTTATGGAAGTCTACCTGCATACAATGTTTTTTTCTTTTTTCCTGTGTACTTTACTTTCACCACCCCACTTTAAGCATGCCTATAAAACTACCAGTCTCATTCAGTCATTTTTTAGTTGTTATTCTTGTTCTAGTCGTTGTGATTACATTATATTGAAGAACCTCGTGAACTAACCTTATACCACTACCTAGCTAACCACCATTGTGAGTGTAGCCAGAGCTAAAATACAGTCAACTAGCTACTAAAGTTTTGGCTGCATTCAATCATCCATGAAGCCTAGAAAGCTGCAAGTGCCAGTAGTTGGAACAGAGCCACACCAGCCATCCTCTCCTCCATTCAAGTTCCCAAGGAGAGAATTTGGGAAGAAAAATGTTGTAAAAAGATCGTTTTTGCTACGATGTCAGGTAAAAATGCTGGAGTAGTTGCTAAAGTATTAAAAGAAGAGCCTAAAGCTTTGTACACACGCTGCTATGGCCATTCACCCAGCCTTGCATGTGGAGATGCAATCAAACATTCTAAAATTATGAAAGATTCACTTGATACAACTCATGAAATCACAAAACTTATAAAGAAGTCCCCACGTAGAGTTACATTGTTTGAGAAACTGAAAAGTGAGTTGGCCCCTGATACACCTGGTGTTAGAGTTCTTTGTCCAACAGGATGGAAAGTAAGGGCAGACTCATCTTAGACAATTTTGAAGTTCTTCAAGAATTGTGGGAAGAAGCTATTGACTCAGTGAAAGACACTGAAATGAAGGCTCGTATAAATGGAGTTGCATCTCAAATGAAGACATTTGATTATTATTTTGGAATTTGTTTAGGGCATTTGATTCTTAAACACAGATAACTTGAGCAGAGCATTGCAAAAGAGTGACATATCAGCATCAGAAGGTCAGGAAGTGGCCTCCATGACTTTGAAAGTTCTTAAATCTATACGTTCTGATGACATGTTTAAAGTTATTTTGGGAAAAGATTTGTAAAGAGGTTGAACATTTTAGTATTTCACCACCAGGTTTACCACATCGTCATAAAGCTCCTTGAAGATTCGAAGAAGGAGATGCAGAGAGTGTGTTTCCTGAAACACCAGATGACTACTACAGACCTATCTACTTTGAAGCATTGGATCTCATCACCACTTCTATTACTGATCGATTTAATCGGCCTGGTTATAATTTTTTTCATAATGTTCAAAATCGTATTCTAAAAGCAGTTCTTCAAGGACTGGATTATGAAGCTGAGTTACAGTGTGTGGCTAATTTCTATACGACTGATTTTAATTATGAATTATTAAAAAACTCAGCTGGAGATACTGAGAGCTAATTTCACTCCAAATCAAACCTCTGTTAAAATCACTGATGTTACTGAATTCTTCAAAGCAATGACTCCAGGTCAGCGAGAACTTCTATCTGAAGTGTGTCAATTGTTTCAACTCCTACTTGTAATACCAGCAACTTATGCTGTCAGTGAAAGCTCCTTTAGTGCTTTACGAAGAGTGAAAACGTATTTGCGTTCGACAATGGCTCAAGACAGGCTGAATCACATCATGACTTTGCATATTCATCGAGGTCTTACTGATGATCTAAGCTTGATTGAAAGTGCTAACTGATTTATTCATGGAAGTGATCATAGAGAACAGATTTTTGGGAAATTTGTGGCAATAAATGTGATTGAAACTTTTTATTTGTAAACATAAATTAAATTTTCTTGAACAATGTTTGAAACTTTTTTTTAAAATATAAATTAAATTTTCTTGGCTAATAATTGGCCGTGATTATTTGTAAATATCAATTAAATTTTCTTGACTAATATTGGCCTCACCACTTTGTATTTGCTTCCGACCCCCCTGTGTATGAAATTCTTAACTTACTGTGATAATTCGCTCGCTCTTTTTCCACGTTTTGTAGACTGTACGCAGCTTTTTCTGGCGTGGCTTCCTTCCTTCAGTTTTCCGACAGAGATTACAATACTATTACTGTGTTAGGTCGAAGTCCACTTTAAACAAAGTAGAAAACGGGCACCACTCCTCACTGAATGACTTGCTACATCACACCTCTAACCACACCCACTTCCTGGCCTGGCCACTTTATAAATGCCTGAGCAGCCCCTGCAGCTTACTTTAAAATATCATGCATTGTTTTAATTGCTTTTTGTGCCCATATTTTATAATGAATTACGCTATTTGCTGTTACATAGAATATAAAAAGTCATATTATTTTGTGGAACAAGGAAATCAAAGTATACAAGTTAGTTTCCTTTTAAAACTGATTTGGAGATGTGGGGGGGTGAATAAAGCGTCATGTGTAGGGATCTCATCCTTTCTCCCTCATGACTGCACACTCCTCCTAAGTTGTAGTGAGCTTGGAAACAAAGCTGTATTGCTAACTGTCCTCCCAAGGTAATGCTGCCATTAGAGTTCTACTTAGTAGCTAGCCACAGTACACCCTAAGGTAATGCTTGCCTCAACAAGTTTTAGTATAATAATAAATTAAGAACAAGCAAGAGTAAAGGTAATGTACACACGACTGGACAAGGTAAGAACTGAACAAATGATTCAAAACTAAGAATATATAACTTGCCATCCATCCAGGCTGGGAAAGTGTAACTGATAATCACATAATGAAAAGAAATAATAAGAATAGACAATTGACACAAAATGTCGTAATCCTATTGACATAATTAACAAGTACAAGGTGTGTGCATGATAATGTCATTCCAAAGTCATTCAATTGTCATTGACAGGAGGAGGTCCCACAGGAGAAAATTTTCTAGAATGCCTTCACATAATACATGTTCTTTTCTGGTAAGCCTGCCACATGAGTATAAGCTCTTTTCAAGAGGAGATGATGCAAGAAGAAGCCGAAAAAAATATTAATACATGCAGCAAACAATTAAAGTATGGTGGTGATTTGGAATAACTGTTTTATGTGTGTTCTGTTTATATAATCACCTGTTTCTAGAATTACCGCATATATATTGTCTTCTGATCTGTAGCGGAAAGTTGCAAGTGAATATCATGAATAGGTAGTGAAAGTTCTAGGTATTTTATTGATATTATAATGTATGGGGACCTTTTTAAGTGAAAAGATGATGAAGCCCAGTAATGTCCTAAAAAATAATTTATTATACTAACTCTTGCTCTGTTTATTGTGCGGTTACCTGCTTCACAGCAAGCTTAGTAATAGAAATAGGCGAGGATATTGGTAATTATTTTCAACTTAATGTGGCATTTTTGTAAATTTGCTCATATCAATGGCTATTATGAATAAAATTGATTATTTTAAGAAAATTCATTTTGTTATTAAAAGTACAATTATAATTAAAAATTTGCATAGCAAAGCTGTAATCATATAGCGTTAATTTTACAAAATGTTTAAGTTGAACTTTCAATATGCCTTTCATTTTTCTTAGATTATGGAGAATACTAGACCTACAATGATTTGTGGATGGTTAACTATTATGATCCTGGTGGTTTCAGAGTTAATTACTTCATGTGAAACTGAACTTATATAAATATTGCTTATGACTAAGGTCATATTTTTGTCAGCCAGATAATACAACGCATCATAAACAGTGCAATACAGCACATCGTAAACAAAATTAGTTGTTAACTAAAGCTATCAAAATGTTATGATCGAGATTGTAATTGCTATTTATGCACTTTACATTACCAATTAACATCACTCAACAATAATTATTCTGTTTAATGTTTTGGCAGGTATAGCTCAACAGTGCGCAAGGAACTTGACAATTCCATCAGCTGAAAGTATCGCATATGTCAATACCTCAGCACCATTTTGTTTCATATGCCCTGGTTCTCCACTAAACTCATTCACACTTAATGGAATGATTTTATTCGATTCTCCTCTATACTATATTCTAGAGGAGTCTCAGAGTGCACTAATAATATATAATTGGAGTACGTTGATAGTCTATCCAGTAATTTCAAATTATTTAACTCGTAATTCTGGAGAAATGGATGGAACTACTTACAGTAGTGCCTGGTAAAATACTATAGAATTTAGAAAAAAGACTTTACATAAAATTATAGCCACTCATTAATTATAGGAACAATAGGAGACTGTTTTAAAGGGAGACTGCGATGGCTTAAATGTTTTTTTCTTCTTGAAAACAGGCTGGTTCTGAGCCAATTGTGTCTCATTTGCTGATTTGATATCCCTGCGGCAAATTCATTCCCAAGCACAAGCATTAATTAAACAATGGCCACACTGACACTTGCACCAAGGAGGAATATAACTTTATGCTGCCGTATGTAAGATATCGCTATGCTCGATAAACTTATGTTTTTGTGCTAGTTTGATTGTTAGATGTCTCTTATTGTCCTGAGAAGCTCATCATCATCAGGAGTGTCACTTAAGGATTCATTGTAACTTGCAAACACCAAAATTCATGCTTTCTTGACTAGAGAATATGATAATAAAGCTAATATGGCTTCACCGCCGTAGACTTACTACTGTCACTAGTACTATTGCTACCATATCGGATCATGAACAAATTAGAAGTTGTATGTTTTCAATAACTAGACTACTAGCTAATAACAAGAGTAACTGTTCTAAGCATGACTTCATACAAACAGCACCCAATTCAGGGAATAAGTTATCAGGAAACAAGAAGCTAATAAATAGGAATCTAAATGTTGGAAACTATATAATCTAAACTCTCAACAAGAAAAACAGAAAACTTTACCACCACAGTCTCCCTTTAATTAGCTAAATGGTTTGGAAGCATTTGTTTCTCATCAACTATTTAACATCTCAGTGTTTATTAACACTTTCTGTCAATTTCATTAGATTATTGATGTGTGTCACTTTGCCTTCACCTTTGGCTCCTTCCTTCAGAATTTGATAGTTTACACTTCCCAGTTTCTTCTTCACAATGTAGGGTCCATCCAAACTTTCAGAGAGGGCACTCAACTTCCCTGGGGTTCTGTATCTCACTTTCTGTCCAACTTGAAATTCTCTGTCTTTTGCATTCTTGTCATACATTTTCTTCCTCTTTTCAATGGTGTGTGCCGTTGCCAAAGCTGCCTTATCCCTGATTAGTTGTAGTTTGTCAGCCAGATCATTAACCCAAGCACCTGTCTTCAGATTCCTTCCATTGAATTCATTTAAGCCAAAATACAATGCCTCCAGGGGGGTTCTACTTCTGCTGCCATATATTAATTCAAATGGACTAAATCCATGTTCCGAATTTGGCATTTACCTCAGGACAAAAAGGACAAATGGAATTTGTTGCATCCAGTCAGTTTTGCAGCTGATACACTTCTTCAAGATGGATTTGAAGGTGGTGCCATGAACCCTCTCCAAACATTTATTTGTTTGGGGGTGATAAGCAGAGCTTGTGACATGAGTTACTCCCAAAAATGATGTTAAATCTTTCATTACAGCACTCATGAACTGAGGACCCTTATCACTCAGTATTTTCTCTGGTATAGTAGTGTTTGAAAAGATGGTCCAGAGAGCTTCAGCAACTGCTCTTGATGTGGTTGATTTTAAGCTACAGCACTAGGCCACCTGGTTGCTAGGCAAATACTTGTAAGAATAAACTGACATCCTCCTTTTCCTTTGGGGAGGGGTCCCACTAAGTCTATGGCCACACTTTGAAATGGTTCGGTGATGACTGGTCTGGGAACCGTTGAAGCTTTCTTTGGCTGATACTTGGAATTGTATTGGCACTTTGTGCAGCTGGAGCAATGTTGGTATATTTCTTTCTTCATGTTGGGCCATATAAATCTCTTCTTTATCATTAACAATACTTTTTCTCCTCCAAGATGGCCCATCTTTTCATGCCCAAGTTCCATCAGCTTGGGAAAGTGATCGTATCAATGCTGAAGTCCGTGTGTCAGTGCGGTAGGAGTTGTTTGACCGTACGCGTTACTTCCTCAGGCGCTTTGATGATATTTCTCCATGACTTTGGAACAACAATGACTTCACCAAATGTTCCCCATTCAATTTCTCTTTCTTGTGTCAGTAGGCCATTATTGATTCTGAATCCTTGCAGTTTCTTCTTGCCAAGTTCTCTCCAAACTTTGATTGTTGTGTCACTTTCAACATCCTTTACAAACTCCTGCCTTTTAGTTCCTTCTGTCACCGGCTTTAATTCCTCAATAAATTTCATCATATTGTCACTCTCTTGCATATTGCTATCTGCTTTTAATTCTGTAGGAATTCCTTGAATCCAGACTCACATTCATCATTTTCCTCTGCTTCCTCTGTGATTATAGGCTCAGTGACTTTATCATCAGTGATTATCGCCTCCTCTATGGATGTGTCTTCATGAACATCATTATCAGTTGCTGGTGTTGCAGCTGTCAAAGTGTCCTCTTCACCAGCAATACCACCCTCTAAAGCTGGAGTTGCTTCAGTGGAAGTGTCCCCTGACTCTGTTGATTCCATAACAGCAGAAGTTGTTGCCTCAGAATCTGTCACAAGAGGTTTGGCAGGAATAACTGGTTGTTGCTTCTTCAGAAGTTTTCCATTCCTCTTCTGTTGTCTTGTTATCACAGCAATATCTTTGGGTTCAGCTTTCTTTCAAACATTGGAACAAATAACTCATTTTCTTGCTTGTCTTTAGGGTTCCAAGGGGAAATGATTCCTTGAAAGTCTTTATGTTTGTCACTTATTGCAGCCTCTCTTTCCAAAGTGATTCCATTAAATTCATATTCCACCAACACAAGTTTCCTGTATCTTCTGATTGCACCATCCAGGAAAATCTCTTTGTCAGATTTGTATGTTGACATTTCTGCAACTTCTGGAGTAACTCCTACTGAGGCACCAGTGTCAATCAGGATTCTATGTTCTGTTCCATTAACTTTCCCAGAAATCCAACTCAAGGCTTGTCTGAAAGCACCCATGTTTGGCTCCTTCAGATTCTTCTCTTTCTTTACAGATGACTTCTTTTGGGGACATTCATTAGACCTGTGCCCAGTTCCATTGCAGATGAAGCAATTGTTGTTTTTAGAACTTCTGTTGTTGTTGCTGCCATTACTATTGCTGGATTCTCCATACCTGCCATCTTTTCTGAACCAGCATTGGTCACTTATGTCTTACAAATGGTACAACTCTTTGCATCACTTCTGTCTTCTCTATGGTGAGAGTTTCCTTTCTTCTCATGAGTTTTGCTGCTTTGACCAGGTATTTTGGAATAATCACCAGGTTGTCTAGAGTTCATCCAATCATTCAAGTGGTCAGTTAATTCAGTAAGATTTGAGCTGGTTTTCCCATCCAGAAAAGAAATACCATGATAAGGCAAACATCTCCTCAATACAGACCTCACTATAGCAAATATTGCTTCCTCTAAGGAAATGGCATCCTGTAACCATCCTTCAGTTAATTTCCTGAGGAGTTCAATAATCTGAGATGCAGTTTTGTGCTTCAATTTATCCATGTTCATTTCTTGTAATTGCTGACCAAATGCAATTGAAGTGGCTACAACTGATTTCAACAGTGTCTTCTTGGTGTATTCATAATCTTGATGTTGCTCTATGAGAGGTTGCATTCTTTCTGCCAAAGTTGAATCCAATTTTGGGAATAGCTCTTGAGTTCCAAGTATCCTTTTCATATTGACAATCTCTCATGATGGTTTCAAATTGTAGAAAGTATTGCCTCAGATCATTTCCTGTTTTGTAACTGCTGAATCCAGAAAATTTCTCTCTCCTTTCATCATTCAACTTCCTTAATCTTCTTTTTTCTTTTTCTCTATTGCCATCAATTCCTTTTCTCTTTGCCTTTGTTCTTCTTGTTTCTGTCTCTGTTCTTCTTGTTCCTTTTTCCTTTCTTCTTTTTCCTTTCTCTCCCTTTCTTCTTGTCTTGCTTGATTTTCTAACATTGTTGCTAATAATTGGGCCATGGTGGCCTCCAGACTTGACATTCCAGTTGCCATTCTTGTTTCCTTTTCTATAGTTACTTCTGTAGAAGTTTCACACTCACTGCTGAGTTCAACCGTTTCAGGGACTATTTCTTCTTCAGAGATTTCCCTGCTGACTTCTGTAGTAATGTTGGTAATTGTACTTTTTGAAGTTTCTGTTGTGGAAGTATTTTCTATTCTTTCAATTTCAATAACTGTTTCCATTTCAGTGACTCTCTCTGCCAAGGGAACTGTCAATGTTTCAGCAAATTCCTCAGTATCACTTTAATAACTTAATTCCAATAGCTTGAAAAACTGTGTCTCCTTTCTTTTCTTGGGATTTTTTCTCAAATTATAAGCTGTGCTCTGTCTCTGGACAGCAGCTGGTACTGGAGGAGTTACAGGTAAAAGAGCTTCTCTCCAACTAACTGGAACTGTTTTTAATTCTCCTCCTCTTAACTTGTACTTCTTTCTTCTTTCCTTTTGCAGGTCTGTTCTGCATTAATGTAGTTTTCTTCTGCTTCTTCTTCACTGGTTTTGTTGGATTGTTCTTTGAATCCCACAGCTGCCACCAATTTTGTGGGAAATTTCTGTTCTTGCCTAAGGTTGACAAAAGTCAGCTCCTCACTTAAAAGGCTTTGCAGCAGTAATTGGGTAAGCTGGTGATGTAGAATTGTCATTTGCAGTAACCCACAAGCTTTCTCTTGATATTGACAGGGGGTTAGTTATGAAAACATTTACAAAGACAAAACACACACAAGGACATAAAGACATTTGCAGAGCGAAAGGAAGTTATCTACAGAGCTTCCTTTTATATCAGTGCAGAAACTGTTACTAAATATAGTGTTCTAAATATAACTAGCTAGGTGACAATGTACTTTGAATTATGGAATGCTGTTGTCAATAAATGTTAATTAGTGTCTTTGTGGATGCTGAATGTGTTGTGAAGGTCAACATTCCACACTGTATTTATACTGTTAAGGGACTGCTGTGTTATAGCCTCGCTACAGACCAATGAAATTTTTCCTTTTCAAATTTTTTTTTATCCTTGGATTTTTTCTGCTAATTTTCACTCCACAATTTTTTCTAAGCCTTCTTTTACTGATCAATGTATTCTGTCTTTCGCAGGATTTTGTTTAAAGAATACAGACTTTTAAAAAAATGTTTGGTTGCCACAAGGAATTAACCCAGGACAACTTTCCAACATCAATTCTGTATTTATACTGTAAGGGTACTGCTATGCTACAATCTCACTCTCAACAAACCAACCAGTTCTCTTTATTCAAAGATTCTTTTTCTAGGCTGGATATTTTTTAATGTGCTAATTTTTCACTACACATTTTCTTTCTCAGTCTTCTTTTACTCATTAGATGTAATCTGTTAAGTTTTGTGAAATTATCATTGTTTCCTAAAAATATTAAACATAGCCTCAACTCATTTTGTTTGCCCTAAACCATACAGTTGTGTCAGAGTTTGTAAATAAAAGCTGGAGATATGTACTATAGCTATGTCCCAACTGCATATGCAAAAACTTAAATTTTTCACCTCTTATGGGTACACATATTTCTGATGAATGTAATATTGTTGCTTCACTGGAGCTATTTATAAAGTACTTTGTGTAGTTAGTAAACAGGTTAAGTAGCTAATTATGGCGGATTGCTGTGGCCATAAAATTATATAACAAGTCAAGCATAAATAATCTATACTTATAAAATACAATACTGTTAATACAGTTATACTATATTTGTTCCATTTGGTTGACTGGCTTGACATATATCAGTCTTGGTTTTACATCATCATTAGGACATGGCAAATGTGCAGAAGTTGACACTCTCCTCATTGTGTGTAAGAATCTACCCTGAAATATGTGGCTGTAGGAAGAGCCTTCACGAACAGAATTAGAAGTAGCACATGGACTTGTAGTTGATATGGAATGTAGATTAGGGCAAGATTCAGATAGTTTCTGACTGCATTGGTCAGTGGAGGGTTGTGGCAAACATGAACCCAAGTGGGTAACTGTTGAAGAGGATCTTTTGATGTTATTCACAATCACATGCTGAGATTCGATTGGGACATGTTGGTGTGGTTGAACTGCAGAGTGGCTTGCTACTGGAGTAATTGGTATATATTTGGAATCTGATGGGATGACTGCTGATCTAGACCTTTCAAGTTTGTCTGATATTTGAGATTCTAGAATGATGTTTTCTTGTACTCTAAATTGTCCTGTGGTCGGAGTATGAGGCATAGGATGGATAATTGGAGCAGACTGTACTTGTTGTCGAGTTCTGTTGAAAGATATTATGACAGGAATATTAACTTACTTGCAAATTATATTATAAATCCCTTCAAATCTTTTTTCTATACTGTATATACTTTTAAATTATTTTTTTACATCATTTAATAATAATACTGATTAAAATACAATTAAGCACCCACTATGCCAATCATGACATCCCTTTAAGTAATTTTTAAAAGAATAAATGGTTCAAACCTCAACCACTATATCTTATCAAAGCTACATATTATACCTTGGAGATTTTAGTCGAATATTATTAGGTCCATTTCGAGCCTTCCTTAGCAAAACACGTGGAGTATGTCTACCACTTACTCCTGACTCTATATTGTGAGTTGAATCTCTTCCTTTGTTGCGTTTGTGATACAATATGAAACTGATCATCATGACAGAAGTAGTCAAGACAATGATTCCAAAACTTAAGAGAGATATAGCAATAATGGCAGCAGTATAATTGTGTTCATTATGTTTTCGATCAGGGTTGTTTTCTGAGTCTTTATTTTTGGATATTTTGGAAGCAGCAGATTTCAATTTCTCAATTTTGTTACCTAAAGAAATTAGTATATAATTAGCTCAAGCAATAGTATTCAACATAATTTTGAACTGGTTTTAGTGTTGTAAGTGTACAGCAACATATGTAAGTTGAAACAATGTTGAAAGCAGTATAATCTTTCATCTTAAAATTGTTTATAAATATGCCACTATCTTACCTAGAGTATTGCTATCTTTATAAAATTGATAAGGATGTGAAGTTGCCATATTGATTTTCTTCATTTCTATAACAAATAACAAAACACAAGAGAGTGTAATTTGTAACAGTTATTATACTCGCATTCACATATTTATTTTGCCTACGAACAGAATTTTTTTTAAATACAACACGTATTTCAACCATTATGAGCTAAGATATAATATTGCAGTTTATATTATTTCTATTGAGTAATGTTGTGTTGCTTACTATGTAAATACCAATTCATTGCTGTATCTTTTCTAGAATTGTTGTCCTTATTGTTCTCTCCAATTCTTCCAGTTTTACCTAATAATACATTTAGTAGTTTATTATTCATATTTAAACACCCAAAAAGTTTCATATTATAAGTGAAGCACAAATAATGTAAACCTTCAGTGCTACTATAACTTATTAGCTACTACAAAATCAATCTCAGACCTAAAGAACAATTTCATTCTGCACAGACCTAACCAGAATATATATATATGCGATGCTATAAAAGTTGTGTATGTCAATTCTGGAGTAGTGTAGGGGACACTCACTGGTAGTTTCAAAGCTTAATTCAAATCTCAACACTCAATATACTACTTAGCACAAAGCTAACATAAAGCATAACTACCTCGAGATGGAAGAAATTATTTGCTCAAGTGAACTAAGGGTGGTTATTCACAAAATATAGTATTTTACACAGACCTCACAGATTTGTACTTTCAAAAAAATAGGCCCGAAATTTTTAAAAGTAAGCCATAACCGTTTGGTTAAGTTCATACTTAGTTCAGTAGATAATCATCTGTAATTTACAAAATAGAGTGTGACAGACAAACACAGATTAAAAAACAGATAAAAAGACTACTAAAACCCTCTCGTGCTTGCATGCTGAGGATTAATGAAAATCTTTAAAATACTTAATTTTTACCAATTAAAATAATGCATGTGATATTTATACATTTTTAATTTACAGCAATACTCATATAGAATGAGACTAATATGAGCCTGGGCTCGTTTCCTAGTTGTTACATACATATACATAATAATTTGCTTACCATGCGTCCTGATAAGTCTGTTTCTCTCATTATGTTTATTATACTTGGTAAAACTTCTGATTTTGTCTACTAACATAAAATTAATATTTAAAAACTTCTATAATATCTTGATTATCTGAAATAACTTTCTAAATGCTTTAATGAGCTAAAAAATATTGATCTTATTATAGGCTCAAAATTAGAAATTTTTCTTTTGGGGACTGATATCAAAATGACAAAAAAAATATGCAATATAAAATATTCATTTAATGTCATACTTGGCTCTATTGACGTTTTTGGTCCTAACATCTTTTCCTTTACTGAATCAATACTTATTGAATTCATCACTAGAGATCTTGGTAGGTGAAGAATAGCTAATAGGGCTTTGCTTAGTAGAGGGTAAAGGCTCTCTATTTTGTACTCTTTCTCAGGAGATGTCAGATCTTGTTGTATATGATAGTTTGGTTGGATTAAAGCTCCATTGTGTAGTTATGCCTGATTCTCTGAAGAAACTTTTATAAATGGTAGCCATGAAATCATTATTTATGAAGTCTGTGACATCCAAGTTAGTGCCAGCTATATAAAGTGTAAAACAGTAAATTATTAGCTATTCCTCATTCTAAAGCTGTTATATCATTCTTACTTAAGTTTAGAAGAAGTAGATCTCCAAAAGTATACGTCTGAAAACCAATCTTACAGATATATTTTTCTTTACTTGGAAGTTTGAAATTGGTTAAATTGACAGAGATGTTTATGTCGTCTAACTCAGGATCCACACCATTAAGAAATTCTTGATCTTTATCCAATTTTATAGAAGCAGAGAACCAAAGCTGAGCATCTTGTCCTGAGCAAGTAACAGTGATGTTTGAAGTATAAGGAGCAGGCAGAGCATTGAATATATCTTGGAGGATATAATAAAACTTTCTCTTCCAGTCTTGGGAATGTTGTGCTGCAGTAGAAGCAGAATAAATTTTTAAAAAATTCTTGTTTTGAATGACTTAAACTAGTCCTAAAACCCCATCGTTTCAGAATGGTTTAATTTTGGTAAAAAGAAACTGAGCTGTAGAAACTAAATTATTTAGAGACAGTGAATCCCATTAAAACTAAAACCACCAGTACAGTGGATAAAAAAAAACACTAAAAACTAGCTAAGCAATTTTATTGCAACCAATCTTTCTATATGGGAGAAGGAACATGATGTCAAGTACTATATTGAAGAATTAAAGAAACCACAAAAGTTTACTAAAACTACATATTAGTCAATTCTTTTATGTGAAATCTTCTGATATTTCAAGTTCTTTTACTATGTCTGGAATCTTCATACCAAAACAACACCATTATACTAATGTAGCTAAATGTATCAGAATATATCATGTAAAGTTCTAAGTAATTGGACTCTTACCTGTACTTAGCACAAACGCAAACATAACAATTAGCCTTAAAGTAATCATTTCACTTAGAGACTGTAGTAGACTTCTTCTACCAAAGCGTCTATATCTATCGGTAGCGTACTACACGCCGACAAGGGGATACTTTACCCATTTTGAACGGGTCATTTTATCGCGCGTCGCGGTACAGAAATAGTCTAGTTTCGACGGGCTACGCGAGACTTTTAATCAAAGTTTTCTAAAAATTCAGTTATTCATGCCCCACTTGCGTCTCCCCAATTTCTTAAGGGACTCTTCATAACACTGCAGTCCATGATGATTGGCTTGAAAGATATTTTGTTATGGTCGAAACACATGAGAAGGTACATATGCATGATGCTGCTCTCTGGATAAAGAAGGAGTGAATGTTAGAGGTTCCTTGTACCTTTTCATGAAAGAAACAAAGCTTGCAGAGAAGCCTCCTGCTCTTCAAGTTAGGCCACTTGAATTTAGCTGCTTGCTTAGTATTTCGCAGGATCCATGTCAGAGCCAATGATAACCTCTTGATTTGCCTGGATTACACTAAAGTTTAAGCTGGAGGGAAAAAAACTATTTAATTGTTGTCTGTAATATGCATGGAATACATTTAGGGTCAATTCAGTGCTAAAGGATATGGGGTGCCAAATGAGACAAAATGCCACTCATGATTCTCTCCATGGTTAAAGTTTCCCTGCATCACTTCTTTTGTGCCTGCATCACTTTTGTGTGTCTCTCCACTTTTTTCTAGTGCCGCTCCACTTCTTTTTTAGTGCCTCTCCACATTTTTTAGTCTCTTCATACTTAGACTTAAGCTCCTATATATGTATATAGGAGCTCCTACATACATATATAGGAGCTCCTATATACATGTATAGGACCCTCCTATATATCTATATAGGAGCTCCTATATACATATGAGTGTCACAGCTTAGATGAATCTGAGTGTAACCTAATGTTTCTGTAGTTGATTTTACAGTTGAGCCTCCCTCCTCCCAACTTTAAACCACTTTCGCCGCCTTGTAATTATCATTTTTATTGGTGATTTTTTTTTAATTGTTGTTATCTAGCTACTCATAAAGTTAAAATCCATGATATCATTGCTAAGAGGGTAGCTAACATGTGATTTTTATTGACTGTTTGAATTTCAATAATTCAGTAGTAGTATGGCCATGGCAGAGAAATATGGGGTATAATGGGATATAGCTAGATTTAAAGTTGTTTTAATCTTTCCTGAGATGTTCTCATTCATATCTGCTGATGGGTAGCTAAGTGCTTGGCACTTGTAAAAAATAATTTGGATGAACATATTTCACTCTTTAGCTAACTAGCTAGCTAGCAATGTGTAATACCTTTAACACAGGGTTCTAGAATCATATTTTTTTAATTAGATCTTAAATAAAGCTCTAGTTTAAGTGTTAGCTATTGACAAAAAAAGCAGAGCTACCTGATTGGGTAGTGGGATAGACCTAAATTTTTTCAAATAGCTATGCCTATGTTTAATTGCTATCTTTATACACTGAACATTATAGCCAGCTATGTGTTAGCAAGCTGCATAAAATGTTCTTTGGTATGCTGGATGAATATATATAATTCTTACAAATCAATATACCCAATTGGTAGAGATTAAAAATATAGCTATAGCTATGTCTATTGCAAATCTGCATCATTTGAAGCCACCAGGTCAGAAAGTATATAGCTAATTTCAATCCTTACTCCTAATCGACATTACTACCAAAACTTGCATAAACTCCACTGCAACTGATCCTGTTGAAAATTATTTCTACCATTTAAGCGTTATAGAGGTGTGTGTTGTTCCATTATCATTACATGACATGTACATAGACTGAACTATAATTTTATTAGTGTCTCCAATCTGTCTTCATTTATACTATTTACCTTGTGCTGACAAAGGATTAGGGCCTGCCGGATTATGCTCAAAATGTTTAGAATTATTCTTTTTTTTATTCCAAAAAATGTGTTGTTATTCTAAAAGAATAGTAGATTATTGCATAAATTTTCTTATTGTTCTCTTATTATTCCAATAAGTGAAATAGTGACAACTGCAGTAGCTATAAAGTTGGTACGTTATGAAATGAATGAGTAAAGTTATACTGAATTACTCAATATTGAGGATTCACTATATTGCTAAAGCTACTCTAAGTTCAAGAAACCGTTTAGCATAATTATCCAGATGACCTGCTGACTCTGAGCCTGAGCTGACACTGTCAGCTAAATAGGTTAAAAAATTGAACAACTATTACCTTCATCGATGCACATAGCTATAGCTAGTTCATTCTGTTGCTATGCAGCTGTTTAAGTTAAAGTTGACTGTTAAATCATTATTTTGTTTTAAATGCAGCTCTGTCATAATCATGTAGAGGGCCCAAAAGAGGGGGGTGAGGGGGGGGGGGGGGGGGGCAATGTCCCTTGCCCAAAAATGTAAAGTCAATTGTCCACCCCCCCCCCCAATTTCTATGCCCCTGTATATACATATAGGAGTTCATACATATGTAGTGATACAGGAGCTTCTATATACGTATATAAGAGACATATACAGGAGCTCCTATATAACATTTATATAGGAGCTCCTCTATATGTATACAGTGGCGTAGGAAGATAATTTTACTATGGGTGGCCAAGTTGAGAGTCATTGTTTTGACTTGATTTGCATCCCCATATATACTTATTAACAAATTCCTTCCTCAATCATAATATTGGTGATACATAAATATTTGAAAAAAAAAAACTTTTTCTATAGGAAAATACATTGATGTGTAGTTTTTAAGTACAGATATAGCTATAAAAAAATAAATAAGTTCCAAAGTATTTGACTCTACGTGAATTAAATTGACACAAATTGTTTTGCTATGGCATGTAGGTCTAGTGCATCAGTTACAGCTGGTACAGAATAGTAAACCAAGTTAGAATTAAAACTCAGCAAATCATTTTTTTCCTGCTGATGCACCAGTTAGGGTGGACCTGGCCACCCTGGCCACCCCAGTTCCTACGCCTATGGTATATAGGAGCTCCAATATACAAAGGAGCTTAAGTTTAAGTATACATATAGGAGTTCATACATATGTAGTGATACAGGAGCTTCTACATACGTATATAAGAGACGTATATAGGAGCTCCTATATACGTATTTATTGCAGCTTTGATATTTTTACTTGAATATTTCCGCATCACGCGAGCGTTCTGTATTCTCCCATATTGTACGGTTTATATTGTACGGTACACTACGCATGCGCGTAGCGAGTAAAATCAATGAAAATTGAATTGTAACCGGTTGAGAAAAAATATCAAGGCAGCAATAAATCACTTATCACACTCGTCGTACAATATGGTTACTCTCACGCCACATTTTCACTCGCCTTTGGCTCGTGAAAATATTTTGCGTGCTCGTAAAATATTTTCCCATATTGTACTCTGACTCGTGCTATAAGTATTATATATAGGAGCTCCTATATACGTGTATATCTATATGTATCAAGCGGATATGGATCCACCAGGCTCGATTTCTGCGGAGCGAAGACTTCCCAAGCTGCGCAGATCTAATACCTTCACCTCTGGCTATCTCCAATAAACTGCTCTCTCTTCTGACTCTCTTGTTATTGTTCTATTGATGTTTGTTTACTCTTGATATAGGCGGGCTCTTTTTAGAACCAATACAAACTAACAGGAACGAAGGACAGAGCTGAGACAAGCTCGTAAAGTGAATCTTAACTACAGAGGTCTTGTATATTTGTACAGCTTGTGATATGAATGTAGCCATTGATGTTTGCTATTTGTCTGACAAGTGCTGCATGTTCATCCCATATCTCTCTGTATAAACAGATTATATGTGGAGTGCTGGACTTCAATAATAATAATTCAACATCACTCCACAGCACCAAGTGCAACAGAACACATTAAACTTATCCATTCATGCAAACAGTACAAATTAAATTCATTGCATTCATGCATTCACAAAACACATTAGCTAAAGTCAAAAGAGTACTTAATTTATTAGCACTTCATTCGTGAGGTCATAAACTTGTAAAGTCATGCTTATTTGAATTTTGTGAGCATGAGCAGCCTAGTCACTACAAAAGACCAAGCTGCTCATGCCAAAGCACTCTGTATATGTCTACTAGTCCTTGTGTGTATGCTTCTACTGTATGTGTTTAATCAACCTACCTCCTGACAATCTCGAGGGAAAGCTTGTGGGTAGCTACAGTAAGGAACATTACATCATTTGCTACAGATGTCTAGTATTTGTGCAGAGTGGCTGCCAGAGTATCCCCTGGTAGCAGCGTCAAAACTACTTACAGTGAGACCTAATTCTACTACCCTGAATTGCAGATCCACACAGCCCAAATTGTATTTAGGTCAAAACTAAATAGATTATAAATTAGTGGTTGCTTGAGAACAAATGACGAGTGAGCCAGCCTATAGCAGCTAGAAATTCTACAATAACCAGGTTGAAAAACTTACCCTTATTGTGGTCCTTGGAAATCAAGTGCTAAATGTAACTTGTTTAGTCTTAGATACGTACTTCCTAGATCTAAACAAAGTATGTATTGTTATAAACTGACAAAGTGTATAGTCTCTAGCAAAAGACAGCGTTGACCTTGTGATGGCCTAAATAACAGAGAATTTGCACCAACACTCTCTGTCAGGAAGGAGAGGCATGACTACCTGAGAGATGAAGGGTCACTTTTATCTACTTCCACTTATTAAGGCAAACTATACTGTTTAAAAATGCCAGGTTTCATATACATCACTTGTTAACTTATTACTGAATGTCAACAGAAATCAATGTCTTCTGCAAGCTCATAGGCTACCCATCAAAAAAAACTTCAAGTTATTTGATTATAACATTAACCTCATTGAGCTGACCTTTGCAACCCCTTTGAGTATATACCCAATAGATACACATCTGAACTTGAAAAATGCCTAAGGCCACATAAATAGACTCATATAAATTGCTTAGGCTATATGTGTTGTGTCTGAATTAGACCCTTCTTGTAACAACTGTGAATGGTTTGGTAGGGGTGCTATATACAACTCTACCCATAACAAACCACTCCCTACAGATCGTTTGAAAATTCCATATACGTCAAAACAGGTATAGATATTTATTGCATTCATGACACTTGCTAGTTCACTTGTTTGAAAGTTGTAGCTAGGAGTCTTAGTGTGTTTCAGTTGTGGAGGTGCAATGGCTAAGGCAGTCATCTTGATAATTGGCTGCCTCAGTGTCCTTATCTCTCTCCTGCCTTCACGTAAGAGAACTTCCAGTAGTGCCAACTGATCACACGACTGGTGATTGACAGTCAGCTGTTGTTGTTGTTGCTGTTGTTTTGTTGGTGTTGTTTGCTGTTGTTTGTAAGTTGTCACTTCTCAGCTAAGCTGCTTCCCGGAGCGAAGATGTATTGGTATATCACAGGCTGCAACAATGGAGGAGTGCTGTGGAGGTCGTCAGGGACTGTCCTATACGATATTTGGAATTGAAGCATGCCACAATTGTCCTATCAGTGAGTACATGGGGGGGGGGGGGAATAAATAGTCCATAATCTCTAACTATTAATAAATGTAATCAAATAGATTGAGATTACATTTCTCATTAGCCACCATATGAATAATTGGTTCTGATTAGCTTTGCAATACAATTTTGAATGACGGCTCCAATTTTACTTTCACATGTAGGACACACATTATCTTACCTAGTCATATTTAAATCCATGATATGTTGCTGTTGTTGCCAGCTTTTGGATTTCTGACCACCATGATAGCTGCCAAGGAGAGGCCTGAACACTATTCAGTAGAGGTTGGTTATATCACTGGTGGAATGGACATAGAAATGGTATTTAAGATTCAAATCTTCCCTACTGCCCGTAAGTCACCATATTTTGTTACAATAGTGTTCTGTAATGGTTAAACTTATTATTGTCTCGTGGATGCTATCATTGCATAAGTACATTTGCAGACAAAACGGCAGCAAGAACTTAATGCTGCACTTGCGTTATAACAATAATAAATAGGTGTTAATTATAGGTGTATTGGATTACCAGTTATGTGTATACAAGCTTCCTTATAATTATAAAAGTGTGCATTTAACTATCAGTTTGTCTAGTAAGTTGCTATCTACCTATTACTACTTTAAACAAAAACTTACAAGCTAAATGAACAGTTTCAAAGCGACCAAAAACAAAAGTTTGTAATAAAGTAGTTAGGTAAGAGTTTACTCAAATTTCATTGTATGTACTCCTGTCTTAGAGTCTTCTGACTTCTCTCTGGTTTCACCTGACACCCTGACCTTCCCTAGCCTCACTACGACCAACCAAGTGGTTAACTTCACATTTGTGCCTGACAATGTCGCTCAAGAACAAAATGAAACGCTGAGATTGGAACTGGTACCTATGCAAGGTTCCTTTCCCAGTGATACAGATTTCAGAAATAAACTCAACCTTACCATCATGGATTGCACTGGTGAGAAAATAAAAGACTGGTAGTAAATCATTTTCTTCAGTGAAAGCATAAAATAATAGCAATATACAATAAATTGTATACGTGATGCAATTTCTTCTGAAGAACTGAAAAGTTTGAATTATGCAGTGATTAGACAGTAGATATCCTTTCAGAGCTAGAGCCATACTTACCTGTGATGATGTATTTTGTTTAGAAATATTCTTCCAAACCACACAATTTGAATATTCAACAACTGAGGGTGTGGCACTTGCTCTCTCAGTTGTGATTCAAAGGCCTCAAGATATATTCCTTGCCAACCCCGTCACACTCTCTGTATCTCCTCTCACAATACCGCAAGCCATCGCCAGAGGACTGTTGGATGATGAAGACAGTGATAATCCATTTTCTCCTGAAAGAGCTGGTAAGAATATCACCTAATCATCCAGTGGCCCATGGGATTAATCTTCCATTTTTTTTGTAGATACTGACGACTTCAATCCAACTGTTATTGAAGTGATTTTTCCTGATGATGAAATTCTGGACAGCCCACACAATTTCCGTCCTGCAAATATAGGGATCGTGGATGACAACATTGATGAAGCAGATGAACAAAGGCTGATCGCTTACTTACAAGTGGTTGATGCCATTAATCCCGACTTGATAGATACAACACGCAGAAACATTAGCATCTTAACTATCATAGATAATGACAGTAAGCTTCCTTTCACCACTTTTATATCGTAACTAATGATATTGTTGTTGTTGTCGTTGCTGTTGTTGTTGTTGTTTACAGACATCTCAGTCACATTCCAATTCCCAATGTATACCATCCCAGAACCAGAAGAGAAAATATTAATCACAAATACAGTCTTACTGGTGAAAGGAGATAACATAATGACAGAAAGGACATTTGGCTTTGATGTAAGAACAACGAATATGTCACAGTTATTTCGGCCTGCTACTTCAAGGGAGGACTCTATGACTAGTTATGATTATGCTGCTGTCTTCAATAATGATGGGAGTGAAAAAATATTAGTATTACCACCAAATTCTTCGTCTGTCTCGTTCAATTTCTTTTTAAACTCAGACTTGTTACCAGAAGGAACTGAAGCTTTTTCAGCCACTGCAGTGTCTGCTACTGGCTACCCATCTTTGCTACCCACTTCAACAATCATCACAATAACAGACAATGACCGTAAGGAAACTATCTCTGATTTCAAAAAGTATTATTTTGTGGGAATTTCATGATCATTTGGTTGTGTAGCTGTGCAGGTGGGATTTGAGCAAACTGTATACTCAGTGCCTGAATCCTCCAGCTCCATTCAAGTGTGCGTATTGGTGACTAATCCTCCATTACAAGCTTCCCTCATGTCAGCATTCACACTTGATTTTTCTACATCCCCAGGAAATGCTTCAGGTAAATTTCAAATTACTACAACTGTGAGAAAGGAAGATGTTAAAAGTTACCAAGTACAATTATTTTCCAATGTAAAGTAAAAACAATTTATGTTACTTATCTTTTTTCTTTTTCATCATTACTATCATCAGGTATAGTTGATGTGCCAATCTATACTTTAATTCTGATTTCAAAGCAATTAAAAGACATCAGCGAAATATATTGAGTTGTTAAGATCTAATAATCTTGTAAAATATAAGAATGAGAAATTTCCACAAGTGCAAATGGCTAAATGCCCCCCCTATAACAACATTTGATGCATGGTTTCCAACTCATCCTGGTTTAGCTGGGAGGCTCCCCATTTTCTTGGCAATTCCTGGTTCCCTCCCTATTTATAGAATTCTCCCAGAGTTTATGGAGTTTTCCTTGTTTTCTACTGGTAATTCTCCCAGTTTTTAATCCTTCCCCCTGGCAAGTCGTACATATCAAGTCAATAACAATACAATCTCCCAAGCAGAGCTAAATTACAAGCTGTTGATACATGAGTATTAGTATTATAACCTTTCGGCACTACAGAGTGACTGATGAAAGTGAAAAACCATTATGCAATGTCTCCACATTATAAGATATAATGTTTAATTTGTAGGCAAGTCAGTGAGTGTGATTCATCTTGACTTTTCCTTCTGGAAAGTTGGCAATCATGTTGATATACGTCTTCTGAGAGTGAAACTGTAAAATAAGCAGTAGTTACCCTTGTGTGTATATAATACACATAATTACTCACTTGTTGGCTGTCACTTGTGATGAAGCTACTTAGTCACAGTGTCAATATCAAAAATAGAACAATGTGATGACCGAACCCATTCTGACACTATCCAAAATTAAATCCATTGATATTTGATTAGTCACAACACAGCACTGCTAAACTAAAATGGTAAATAACCTAATAGATTTTTTTTTAAAGTTTACTTGTTATATATTAATAGTTTTTCTCTGCTAACAAGCCAATATAATTTAATGATGTTTTGACTTATGCTGAAGTTTTCCTCTGGAGTCAATGAATTTGAACTCTCTGCTGTAATGTTATATACTAAATATAACTGGTACATGAAAAGATGACAGTTCATATTAACTTGTACTCCAGGAGTAATGGCAGCAAATAATAATAATCATTGAGAAATTAAAAAGTCAAAGAGATTATTGTTTCTGTGTGGGTGTACAACATCACTGACTTTGGCATAAACGTGACATGTTTTCCATACCTCAGAAGCCAATTAAATATCCTTGGAGTCTAAAGTCACAATATAAGCTTGGAATATCCTGTGTTTGGGCATCAACAACATCTGCTACATTCATAGGAATTCCACTTAGTCACTTTGTATTGTTGATGTCTTATAGATAGTGATTACTTCCTGAGGACCTTCGTAGTGCTGCGTTTTTTCCCTAACAGTCCTGGCTCATTGACAGATCGAAGACGCTGTGTCAACATTGATATTCTTGATGATGTTTTACTTGAAGGCACTGAAACATTTCAAGTGCTTATTTCTCAGCAGGAAGGCATTGACCAGCCAGAATCACCATTGAGTGTGTCCCCTAGTACTGCTGAAGTTATCATTCTTGATGATGACAGTAAGTAATGGAGATAACCCTAGCACAATTATCTATTGAATAATGCAACGTAAATCTCTTCTACCAAGTTCTGTTAACATTTGATTGAGGAAACTATCAAAACATAATATTATTACTTCAATTTGGCTTGAATCACATTATAATGTATAAGACCTATCATAGCATTGTCCACATACATGTAGAAGAGCAACGTTATATGTTAAATATTAGTAATTAGCTTTATTTTAATAATTAGAAATCCATTTTGTTTGGCATAGGTGTGGAGGTTGGCTTCTCGAGTGACAGGTATAATGTAACTGAAGGTGACACGAGAGTAACCCTGCAAATGGTACTCACTTTGGGTGACCTACCACCAGGAGTGACCATTCCTTTGCTGATTACTCTACAACCAGGAACAGCAACCAGTAAGTTAGAACTTTGCAACTTCTACACAGTACAAACCTTTTAAACTCACTCTTTTCTCAGGTGATACTGACTACATAGACTTGTCCACTCCACAATCCAATGCTGAAATCACATCTTCCAACTCTTCCTTCTATGATGTTGGGATACAGAATGATCAAGTGTTTGAGCTGTCCGAAGAATTTACAGCAAACTTGGAGATTTTCGGTTCCTTTCCAAAAGTTTCGATCAGTAGACGCACAGCTACTATAGGAATTGCTGATGATGACAGTACGCAGTACACATGGAAATTAGCATTACACTAGTCATCCATTCAATAGGGCATGGGATGATTGCTAAATAAAATATAACTTTATACAGTGTACAATACTTTAAGCTACTGTATTTTTTTAAAACACCCTTATCATATTAAATGTATAAGCAAAATACCACAAAGAGCCCTCCAGCAAGTAACCCTAGCTCCCTCACCCTCGTACCTCACTTAATGCCACAAAGAGCCCTCAAGCAAGTAGCCCTAGCTCCCTCACCCTCGTACCTCACTTAATGCCACAAAGAGCCCTCAAGCAAGTAACCTAGCTCCCTCACCCTCGTACCTCACTTAATGCCACAAAATACTTCATGTGTTTTTGCTTTTTTATTGCTTAGGAGTTGTCGTAGGATTTGCTGACCAGACAGTAACAGTGACTGAAAGTTCAGTATCCGCAACATTGTTAGTGTCGGTATTGAGTGGAACTCTAGGCAGTGGACTTTCACTCACGCTACAAGCCTTCACCAATGACAATAGCCCCGTAACTACAGCAACGGGTAAGTTTATATATCATTAATATAATGTGTTGAAGCCACTG
>WLWD01005777.1_pt1:0-105000 | contig 251333 bp, 235 predicted proteins | sample 6712731 | NCBI WGS metagenome assembly WLWD01 (sample SAMN12718690, study PRJNA576275) | sponge metagenome | isolation source: marine sponge | host: Mycale hentscheli | place: New Zealand: South Island, Marlborough, Capsize Point | collected 2014-11-01 | reverse complement strand
CTTCCCCAATGTCTCACATTGACTATACTGTCAGTACAGCAGGCATGCGGTGTTGTGTAAACAAAGAACAGGAATTTTATTAATTGCATTTGGAATTCTCATTTTCAAGTTCTGTGCTTGCGACACTAAAATTAGAAGGTTTTTTTTATAAACATGGTCACTGATCTTTCCCAAAACAAATGTACCAGTTTAATTACATGCTACCATTAGAAAAAAAATGTCATTATCTTCAAAAGTTACTTGCGTCTTTTCGAATGATTTTCTATTAGAGTTGATAATCGGATTTCAGCCGGACTTGTACACAGCTACGGAATCTGCAGGCGAAGTACAGGTGCAGTTTGGAATTCTTGGTCCTTCAGTCATTTCAGCCAATATTATAGCAGTTGTACAATTATCATTTACTGACGGATCTGCAATGCGTAAGTCAAATTTTAGTGCCAAAAAATGAATTTTTTTGTTGTAACAGACAAAATTCTGTCCAGATTCTTTTTAGCACTGAGTTTTATTTCTTTGTCCTATAGTTAACAGTGACTACCAAGCATCTACCTCCATTTTCAACATCACTACAGAATCTATCACGGACACTCCATTCCGAATCCCCACCATTTTTTCAGTTTTGATCACCAATGATGACATTTTTGAAGCCAATGAGACATTTCAAGCCCATTTAGCTCTAGTTACCTCTAACTTTGACAGGATAGAGATTCAACCTGCAACAGCAAACCTAGTGATCCTTGATGAAGATAGTGAGAAAATTAATAATTAATAATTATAGGCAAATGCTTATGTGTAACTACTTAAACCCAACAGGATTGGTGTTCTCCATCTTGCCAACAGTTTTGAGAGTACCTGAAGATATTGGAAGCGTTGGACTCGGCAGCAGAGCACTTTCTGTAGCTCTTGTGAATGGATCCATAGCGGAAGGGATAGTAGTGATCCTGACTGGTTCCACTAATGATGATGGTCCACAGACAACAGCCACTGGTAAGTGATCCAGTGGTGGCTTAAACCTGTACCACATATCAACTTCATACTAATATATTGTTTATATCCAAAATGTAAATGCTCACCATCATTAGCTATATCATATGAAGTTAGTATGCTGTTAATACATTTCTTTTAACTAGCTGTTAAGAATAACTATTGTTTTATTACATAGCCGGAGCAGACTATACTTCAGTGAGTTCACTTCAGTTCCGGTTTACCAGCACTTTACTCACCAGGTCCCGGCCCTTCTTCATCACTATCAATGATGACTCCATTAGAGAAGTCACTGAGACCATTGAAGCTGTTCTTGCACCTGGGCTAGTCACATCTGCTGGGACTATAATTCCATTCCCTAGTGATCGCATAGTTATTGCACCAAGCACTTCGCTAATCTCTATTATCGATAATGACGGTAAATAAGAAAAACCCATAGTTTTTTCACCTCCACATCTAACTAATTTCCATATTATATTTTTTAGAAATAATACGCATTGGATTCCTGAACGAAACCTACACAATGTCTGAATCTGGAGGCTATGTGACTCTAATAGTGGGAGTGACTTCAGGGACCACCCAGTCAGTGTCCGTTGATTTAATGGTCACTTTAAGGAATGGGACAGCCTTAGGTATGTATTTGAATAAGATAATATAAAGCAGCACTGGAGTAGGTCAAGGATGTAGTGAACCATAAAATGTGACAGGCTCTGAGAAAAGGTTCTACTTCACTCAATACAAACTTTGTAGTACAGGCAAAAATGTGAGCGTGGGTCAAAATATAGAATTTTTTTTTTAAAACCCTAAAATAATGTATATCCTTTCTTTCACCTCTGGGCAAAGTTTAAAAGCTGAATTCAGTCTGAAAGTGGCCCCATGAGCCACTTATACATAACTTGGCAATTGAATTCAAACAGAAAGTAAATGTTTTGAGACTTTTCAGATTAATGGTCACTATAACTCAGCCTTTCAAAGTGCTATATTTCAGAGAGGGAATTGTCTTAAATAGAAATAAGCTATTAGCAGAAGGTAATTTTATAAAATGGCCCCAAGTTGTACCTTTTCCAAGAGCCAGTCACAAATAAGTAAGGCAACTTTAAGTAGCTATGACCGAGATAGCTGTCACTAATTGAACCAAATTTTTACTGGTTCTGTTGTACAATCTCCTGCTATTTTCTCCTCTAGGTATACAGCTTGCAGCATGAACAAAGGAATAAACTATTATGTAATCATGGTATAATTCATTGAGGGGCATTACTCTTACTTATTAAACCTGAGCTTTTTTTCTTCTGAATTGAAACAGAAAAATTGTGGCATATTGAAAACATTAGTACTCTGGTTTTGACAGCTTTCAATGCTTAAGCTGCTATTATTGTAACAACAGATAATCAGACAAACTGACAGACTGATAAAAGGACAGATACATAGACAGATAGACAACCAGACAGATTGACTGACAGACAAGTAAAAAAATGAGTAACTATAATTTTCTGCACATGCTTTGAGGGATAATATATACAAGTAAATTAGAAGCAGCGTTGGAACAAACTTTAGTTGTGGGGAGGTTGGAGGGTACAGGACAGCCTAGCAATGTTAAAACATCAACAATTAGGATAGCAAGAACATTGTCGATTAAATAGGGTAGCTAATTAAATTAATAGAGATACAGTGTAATTCTACTGTTGACTGGTTCCAATTACAGCAATAATTAGGAGTCAACCTATTATGATAATAACATTTAGAAAATCAAAATCTAGATTTAGTGTTGCTTAAAAAAAGAAAATTCATCCCAGTAGCTAAGTCTCAAAAAACAGTGTAGAGAGAAGCTTGGTTTTGTTGGAGATGGTCCAACTTATTGTTATTAGCTATGCTACACTACCGCTACGCCCACTAGAGACAATTCTACTTGAGATAAAATACTGACAATTTCACATGGGCATGAACGAGACAGCACGTGATGACAAGTCGGTAAGGTATGACATGATATAGAAATAAGTATGAGGTAAAAGGACGACAAACAGTTAAGCTCTGTACGCCACAGTTTTCTACATTCTTACATTCTTAATACAGCCCTAAGTTAACAAAAATTGAGGGTGCCCTAGTAGTTCCTTTTCCTATGATAATTACAGACTTCGTGTTTCCATGTATGTAAATATATAATATTTATCACATCTTGTGAGACAATCTAAAAACACTTTATATTACAGATAGAACAGATTTTGTCAACCAACCAATTCCAGTCTTCTTTACAGTTATGGATGTCAACAATCCAGTATCCATTATTGTGCCACTGTTCAATGACAACATATATGAAGGCACTGAAAACTTCGTAGCCAATTTGGTGATGATTAGTTCACCATCTCCCATCATTGAAATCACTCCTGACAGAGCTACAGTGATTATCACAGACGATGACAGTGAGTATGGAACAAAAACCAAGATGTTGCTGTAAATTTATAATATCTGTGCACAATGTATATAGCTGTTGAGTTTGGATTCTCGAGAAATGAATATGTCAGTAGAGAAGAGGATCGTGCGGCTACAGTCAGTATTGAAATTACTTCAGGATCTCTGCAAGACATACTATCCATTACTGTAGAGATCCAGCTCATGAGTGGAACTGCAGTGTGTAAGTATGTTTCCTTATTCAGCTATAAAACATTTCAATTTTCCTCTCTATTTTAGTGAACAGTGACTTCACTGAAATTACTCCTTCCACTGTCACCATTACACTTGGTCCTTCACACTTGGTCCTTCCAATGAATTTTTTCATTCCACTCATAAATGATGACGTCCTGGAAAGCAGAGAAAGTTTCACTGCCCGTCTAATCCCATCTATGTTACCGGAAAGAGTGAGTCTTGGCAATGCAGCAACCAATGTCACTATCATTGACGGAGATGGTAAGTGCTAATTACGTAGCATTATCTCAAGTGTTCTATCTGCGATCTCAAGATATGAGTTTCAGACTTGAATGGAAGATTTACGTTTGAAAGTATGTTTTGAGCATACAATGAACCTTGCATGTTCAAAAAGCACTTTTATAATTATTATCATTTCAACTGTTAAACATAAACCTTGGTACAACAGGTGATACAGAGGGTACTTTTGGGTGATATCTCCTTACAATATTCATCACAAATTGCTCTCTTTTATAGATATAGCAAATAAGCATTTTCTTTATTTTCAGGTATTTCCATTGGGTTTTCAAAAAGCAAATACGTTGTCACTGAAAATAGTGGGTTTGTATCTCTAACTGTTGAAATTACATCCGGGACATTAGACATAGCAGTGCAAATAGTGGTTGAAATAACTTTCAATGATGGAACAGCTACTGGTAAGTTAAGAAAATTATTGTTGGTATGCTAACAAAGTGTTAATACTTCTACTTTAAACGTTTCAGGTGGTGATGATTATGCAGCTAGCACAATTATCCAAGCACTAAACTTCGGACCAACTTCAACTAGTCAAGTAGTAACAGTGGGTATAGTTAATGATGAAGAATTTGAAGTTACTGAGGATTTCATTGCTGAACTAAAAGTAAATAGTGCATCTTTATCAGGAGTGGCTGTATCTCTTGTCAGAACAGCCATCTGTATCCTCAATGATGATGGTATGACATTATTTATTTTTTTACGTGCGTATAGAATTATATAGCATATGCTTCTATCTTTAATAGAACTAGACTTTGGGTTTTATCCCACTTCTGTGACTGTTCCTGAAAGTGTAGGTACTGTCTATCTGAATGCAACTCTGCTGAGTGGTAGAATCGGGAATGGATTAGTAATTATTCTTTTGGCATCCACTGAGGACAATAGCCCTAGAACAACAGCCACTGGTGAGATAAATGAACATCCACATTATCCTTGATTGCAATAACTTGCAATATTTTTATTCATATTCTGTTCAGTGGGGGAGGATTACAATCCTGTGACACAAATGAGGCTTGAATTTAGAAGCGATGCCACGAGCCAGCCTGTGCCAATCCGAATCATCGATGATAAAGTCCACGAGCAGACAGAATTGCTTGAAGTAAGCTTGTCTTTTGGTTCTGTGATGAAGGAAGATGGCAGCCTTGGGCTTTCAGTCTCCACCAGTGGAATCAAAACTTCAGGCAGTCCTGCTCAAGTCTTTATAACAGATGATGATAGTAAGTAAAATCAAATAATTTGAACACATCTCTTTATAGTAGATATAACACGTAACCTAACAGGCAGCATCATAAAAGTTAATGATACCGTAAGTGCTGATCCACTCTTCACTGTTCCCATTCGAGTATCCAGTGAGCAACTCCGAGAACTGAAAGTAGACAGTCTTTCGCTGTGCTATGAGGTACACGGCCAGCAAGGAAAGTGGTTCAACCTTGTGACGGATGAGTGCACCAGCATTAATGCTCATTACGCTCTCCTCACCCGCCACCTCAACGTCATCAACAAGGTGGGAATAAGAACAGTCGACAACAGCGGCAGGTGCATCAACATCCAGGTAGATGTGGACCAATGCTCAGCCTCAATTAATGGAGTCAGTCTTTCTACAATGAACCAGTATTCTGTTGGAGGAGTTTCTGTGAAGCGTTACCAGAATCGCATTCGCGTGTCTGTTCCTAATTGTGCCGATATAACGCTGGTGGTCTGGGTGGTATGTGAGGAACACAAGATTTTGAATCCTAAAGACCACGGCATTCTCAACGCACAAATGCTCAAGCTGGTTGTCATGAGGGGGCTCAATTTCGGACACAGGAGAGCTCATGGATTGTTAGGTACGGTAATGTGCCAATATGATTGTATGAACTGCTAGCTAGTTATAACTATCATTCAAATAATTAAATATAAACTAAAACCCATATTTAATGAATTATTCTTGCAGGCCAGTTCTGGAATATTCCAGTGAGTGTACAACGTTTCACGGGCTTGGAGAGAGGAAGCTATCCCGCCATTAGCAGGTACACTGTAGGACTAACAACTAATAACAACACTCGGAGGTACACTGGAAGGCTAAGGATACACAACTGGGCCCAGGAGAACTACCCTTGCCTCTACGTGGGTGACAAGCAGTCAGGTCCTACTCATGAGGTACCTGACCCAAACGATGGAGTCATTGAGGGAACATACAGAGAGTACGAAGTTCAGAATGGCTTTTCTGAGGATGGATATAAGTTTGGTTTGTTCAGTGAAAACAGATGCATGGATGACTCTGGTTCTGGTTCTGCTTCTGGTTCTGATTTAGGTTCCATTGGCATATCCACGTCATGATGCGAAATATTCTCTTCCTGTTCAAATGCATGTTCACATAAGTTCATAAGTCTATTCTGCAGTCATCCAGCAACTCATTTATTACAAAAACCTGGCAATTGTATTTAATTTTCTTTCAAAATTTCACATACTTGTATCATGTGATATAGAATCAGCCACTGTCAATTTATTATATGACTTGTGTGATGATATGATCTTGTGATGCATTAATTATTTCTTTTCTACTAATATTTGATCACTATCTCAATTCTAATTCTAGATGTTGACTCTCAGTATCTTAAAAGTTCGTTTTTTAATAAGTCTCAATATTCTCCAACCAGAAGACATGTCAATATCTCAACAATTGAGATAATAATAATAATAATAATGATAATAATAATAATAATAATAATAATAATACTAATGATAACAATAATAATGATAATAATAATAATAATATTGATAATAATAATAATAATAATAATAATAATAATAATAATGATAACAATAATAATGATAATAATAATAATAATAATAATAATAATTCTGTCACTCTCCCTGAAATAATTATAGTAATAGAAAATTTTTTCTCTCTAACAGCCAATATTATGTTAATTAAAGCTTAACCTGACATTTTGACTTCTTTCTTCAGGGATCAACTGAAGAGGACTTCAACAAGAAGTCGTCTGAAACATTTAATTAACATAATTGGCTGTTAGTATACGAGAAAATTATATAATTTGTGTCTTATTGGTCAAGACTAGTTGGGCGGAGCCCGACCTCTGCTGAAGGGAGAGGTCGGGTTTGTTCCTAGTCTCGGGCCAGACTCTCTCTGGAGGCGCGCGCCTCCAGAGAGTCTGGCCCGCGCGAGACTATCCCTGCTGCGCTGCTGCAACGTACGTTGCAGTCCAATCAGATTGCAGTGCGGTTAAATGCTAAGGGAATTAGCTGACTCAGCAGGAACAGACCGGGCGTATAGGCTTGTTACCCGACCTCTCCCTTCAGCAGAGGTCGGGCTCCGCCCAACTAGGGCATTAAATCGATTCATGTCACCACAACACTTACTGAAGGTGGTGAGCGATTTTTCCCACAACGAAAACATCCACGCACCGCGGTTGAGCAATTTTTTTTTAAACGACACACCCGCTTCTAATTAAAGCGCATCTTCCTGCGGGACTTTATTATTGATGGCATTGTATAAACAGAACAGAGTTGTATTGCTAAGTGATAACTACAACGGATAAAGTGGTTAAGAAGATATTCGGCCTACTCTGAACGCTACCGTGCGGTACGTCCACCGCTGGGCGCATCGACTACTTGGAACCGGAGTAAGTTCGTGCAGGGAGTGCCTGCTGGGACTACCGAGATATTTACTAAAGCTAGTTATCCATGCGCTCAAGCCTTGTAAGTATTACAAGTAGTATAGTTGACATTGTGTTTGTGAGAGTGTGCTAGTAGTTGTTGGCTAGCCTAAAGCTACCCCTGCTCCTTAGTCTGTTCATTCACCTTCACTTGGTAACAGGAGGAGTCAATTTTTATTTTTATTTTGGCAACTTCCTTCTAGAGGGATAGGTCCCCCCTAGGCTTGCTGAAATTAAAAAGTGTTAATTGATTGAACAAGAAGAACTAACAGCTGGTCAGGTTGATGTGTTGCTGTCTGTATGCTGACCACATTTTCTCAATGTTGCGGAGTTGTCAGGGAATGTAATACTAGACATTTCTGTAGTACCATCAGTGGTGAGGGTACATAGGAGGATACTGGGGAGTGTAGGCTGTGCTGGCCCCTTATTGAGAAGACACCAATTAAGAGAGGGAAACTGATGGAAATACAGTACTGACCTATAAACCTTGTGAGAACTTGCCCAATATTGGAGTCAGTTACCACTTTTAGGTACGAAATGTATGAAATTAGTACAGCTTCCACTGCTCGCATCCACTTAGAATGGGCAGGTGAACAGAGTATGTATGGATTAGAAATAATAAGGAGGGCATTTGGTTTGGCCGGTTTACAATTAAAGATAAACACGTTCATTTGGGCTAATGAAGTATTTGAGCCTGTGCGCTCTACTGGAGTGCGTAGGACAGAGTGCTTGCTAGAGTATTGTCGTTCTGCTCATGAAGCAGAGGTGGTTATTCTGTTTATGTGTGTATGCCAGTCTAAGTGGGTGTGGGTATGCATCCATGCAAGTCTGTATGTGTGAGGAGTGCATGTGTTTGCACGTGTGTGGGTGTGTTTGTTATAAGTTAGTGTGTGCATCGTCTCTTATGGCACATGCGTCAGAGGGATAGGCAGGGAGCCAAGAAGTCTTTTAATGGAAGTTGAAAATTAGCACTGGAAGTAGCAGTTTACTAAGATTTTGATGTTGTTGTTGTTGTTGTTGATAAAAAATTGATTGAGTATAGTCAGAAACATCCATGCATACATACATTTCATACATATACATGCAAATTCTCTTGCTGCTGCTAGGCGGTCATGCGCACCTGGCAGAGCCAGGATGCCTGTGCACTAAGCAGGCACTGTGAGCCGTGCAAGCAAAGCTCCTGAAGCCGGGCTAGACTCGTAGGAGAACAGGCCTTTCCTCACAGCAAGTGGTGTGGGCACCCGAAGTCCCACCTGGACCATTGCTGTTCATGAGAAAAGGCCTTGAATTTGCACCCCAGCAAATGCCAGGTACCCAATCACAGCTGGGTGGACTGGTGGGGCTGGTAGGAGGCAGATGGAAAATCAGATGGAAAAAATGCCAGAGTTGGGCTTGAACTCAGGGACCTGAGGCCCTGCCGACCACTATACCACACAGCCACACACACATATACATACATGCATCTATACACACATGCATACATACACATACACTTACATACATACAAATACATATATACACACACATCACACACATACACACTTACATGCATACACATACGTATATGCACATACATACATACATGCATGCTATATACTTGAATCTTATGTGCATGTGGAACACCTAGGAATATATTTAAAGTAAAGAGCTGACTAGGACTATACATATATTATAAGTAACAGTGTGGCACATGTGTGTGGTAGTATATATAATCATACATACTAACATACATGTGTATTTATGATGGACTTCACTGACTGAAGTCTGGACTATTAGTACATGAGTGTATACTTGTGCTTCAATATCAGTTATTGACCATAAAACCATTTACTGCTCATAGCAAGTCCTAATGGATGGGTTTTTACTAGCACTGGATATCAGACAACTTGAAGTTGAAAAGTGAAAGATGTGTTTCAGTTAGCATTCTTTGTTTAGAGCTTTTTATCAGATGCATTCTCTGACAGGGTGAGTGTTGGTGTGAGTGTTGGTGTAGGGAGAAGCTTAATCTTGAAAATGGCATCATTTAGTTGAACTCCTATATGTGGTGGTCACGAGTATATGACCTCATGCAATCTAACCAAATTTGGTAGGGCCTAATCAGTCATGCTTTATACCTTAAACCTGATGCTTTTATTGTCACCATTTAACTTCGTGTGAAATTTAAATTTTGGCAATAGAGCCCTTTCATAAAGATTAGTTAAATCAATGAACAGTACTGATATTCACGAGACAGTACGGGTCTAATTTGCCAGCGCTGCGTGGCCCTCTCAAACAATCGTAGGTGCAAATACTAAGTCTAAAGGTGTTAATACTACAATATTGGCACTATTAGACTTGATTGTGACACTCTTGAGCAAGAGACTGAAGGAAGGTTGGATATTGCCCTGGTGAAAGGCTGGAATCACTTCAAGATTGCTGTATTTGTTACACTTATTAACACTTCTGACTGGTTACCTGATTTAAAGTCATGGTGGGCGTGGCAGTAAGAGCTGTGGGTGTGGTAAATGAGAAAAGCTGGTGTAAGCTTTGTGGTGTCTGTCTTGAGCTCACCAACTCTGGGTTTGTCATTTCTGCGGTCTGTCTATCTTGCCTCAAAGACTTCCTATTGGGTGACAAGTAGTCGGCTGTTTATTTGAAGCTGTTAATGAGCCATTGGAACATTTCATGGCAATTACAAGGAGACCATGTAGCCAACCTCTTCCTAAGTAGGTGTGTACACTGTATTCATGGAGTGTAGGGAAGTGTTGACCAGCTGTACTGAATGATAATGGACTGAAACAATGCTGGACTCTGAGTTGCTAATATTCTGGCAAGTTTCATGTTCTAATATGTAGTTCAACTGTGGGTTATGGTCGGGTGTGGGAAATTTTTTAACCAGGATGCAATTTTGGTGGTTTAATTAGCACCTCAGTCCAGCTGGTGTGAGGTCAATTGAATTTTGTTAATTGTTTATAACCCTCATCTTTTATTGTTGGTAAACGAGTTGCTGACAGCTACATTTTGAGTCAGCAACATTTTGAGGTTTATCCGATACTCTGTGATTATGTAGAGAGAGAGAGGGGGATGGGAGGGAAGGGGTGGGCGGGGCATTGGTAGACACTGGATAACCGTGTGTGTGTGTCAAGACGGTGTGTTCATTTCCCTCTCACTTACTTTTAATATAATAAATATTAGAATTCAATTTATTTTCTTTAACTGGTCCGCACATGTTAGTAAGGAGCCGGCATGGAGGGGAAGCTAGCATTTCCGCTGTGTTGTGGTGGAGTGCACGTATTCTGATTCTGTTGGAGTGATAATGCTATTGTGTGAATGTGTGGGAAATGCGTGAGTGGAAGCTTTGCTCAATCACAATGCAGTACTAGTAGTGGACTGGCTCAGTTGGCTACTCTCATTGCTACTGTATGTATTGACAATACAATAGAGTATTAATGATTCAGTCACTCTCGGCTGGAATAAGAATAAATAACATTAAGAAAATAAGTGTTAATGTAGTAAAAGTGAGTTTATACATTATTAATAATAATAATAGCAGTTTGTCATCCCACTGTAGTCTTACCAGCACATGTATTGGTAAGTGTTGGTTCAAGGGTGTTTACTAATGTTTGCAGGTACGTGCATCTGCTGAGGCTCGTCTGGTGCACGGTGGCTGCTAAGAACTGGCGGCGTTCAGCGTCATCCTGCCTTTCAGTGCATGGCAGAAGGTGTTTCTCCTTTTGCCTCTGGAGGATTGAACGATATATCTGACCTAGCAACCGGCGGCCAGCAGGACTCAAGGTAGGGTGGGTGCAGCATAGAGATGGGAGTGGTCAATGGGGGATGTGCATGTGTATGTGTGTGTGTGTTGCTGTACAAAATGCATGAGACCTGATTTGCGTATGTATGTGTGAATGTGCATGCGATTGTGCAGTATGTTAGGTATGAAGATATGTGAAGGTGTGACATGTGGAGGATAGGTGTATTTGAATGAGAGTTTCCGTCCTGATCTTGTCCTTTTCCTTCCTGGTTTATCTCTATTGTTGCAATGTGTGGTATTTTTCCTCCTCTTTATCTGAACTGAGTACCGCATTTCCTTGACTGGTTTTTACGGTAACCTTTTCAGTCCGACTCATACTGTGACTGCTAACTTAAAGCAAAGGCAAAATAAAGTTCAACCGGTTCCACTAAATACAAATATATCTGGTAAGTATCTTCAAAGTACATTCCACAGTTGCTCAGTAAAAAAAAGCTAAAATGGTCTCTTCAAATTGAGTGAATGAAAAAAATCATTAACCTAAAGATTAAAGTTTAGACCATGTGAAAACAACTAGAGAGTGGCCTTGTAATGTCAAAGAGTTTGAGCAGTTGAGTATGTGGACACCAATTGAGAGCAGAAAGGTTTAGCTGATGTTACATCCACCTAGTGCTAGTGTTGATGTTGTTGATGTCAGTTCTTGTCTAGACTTCCATTGCACACGTTCAGATTTCTTTTATGTTTGAAGCCAACTTGTCTTGAAGTTCTTGATCGTTGTCAGTTTATGTGATAACCAGTGAAACGCGTGGTACGACAGGAAGATGTTTGTTTGTGTTGTGAGGAAATGGCAGAGTGAGCTATAGGTTTCGACATGCACCTAATCATATGTGTTAGACTTATAGCGCGAGTCTCTGAGTGTATTCGTGTTACCCTGAGGTAAGTAGTGCATGTATTTATGTATGTGTGTGTGTGTGTATATATATATATATATATAGTTCAAGGTGTCATGGTACAAGTTGTGCTGTAGTATAACATTGTATCTGGGTATCCCTGTCTTTTTTTTTCAAGCCTTTGTAATGAATCTGCGATGGTTTGCAAGGACTGAATGACACTAGTTAGGTACACACATGCACCAGCAAGGCAGCTACTTTAACTTGAATGTGTGTGTGTGTGTGTGTGTGTGTGTGTGTGTGTGTGTGTGTGTGCGTGTGTAGGTGGATTCCTTATCCAATGGAGAAGACAAGTAGTCGTATTCCCAAGTTGAGCTTTGGGTTCAGAAAGCCAGCATCCACAAAGCCAGGCCATCTCTCTGAGGGGAATTCCCCACGAGGAGTGGTAGCTACAGCAGAGCCCCTCTCCCAGCCCCCAGCACGACCTATGACCCCCTCAGACTCGCATTCTGCCCCAGGCTCTCAGAACACCTCACCGAGCCTCTCTCGGTCTAAGTCTCTACGAGCACCCAAGTCGGGCTACCATGCCGTCAAGATCCCTGCACCGAACTCGTCAGAGTCTGCCAAGAACCACTCCTCCAATGGTAATGATCAGGAGCAAACCTCGCCCAGACTCCAGGTGAGGTCAAAGTTGAGACCTCCGGCGGAAGTGGCTGATGAGAAAGTGGAGTCGTTTGGTATAAGTCGAGCACGCAGCAAGACAATAGGGAGTGGTATGGCGAGACCGTCACTAAGGTCCACTGCAAGACCTATGTCTCCAAGAGTGGCCTGGCAGGGCAGAGACAAACCGGAGGATGTGGAGCTGGAGGAGGATGAGGAAGAATTCACTGGCAGCCCTCAACCGGAATCCCAGGTACTGCATATACATGGCACCATTTAGTTTGTTTGTTGTTTGTTTGTTTGTTTGTTTGTTTGATCGAGGGAGGGGGAAGGGATGAGTGAGATAAATCTGTAACTCCATTCTCCTTCCATTCCAACTTCTATCCCTATCATGACCCACACATCCACTGATATTATACAAACTTCTAATGTTGGTTATTGTTGTTGTTGTTGTTGTGTGTAAGATACTCATACTACCAACTGTTGTGATCTCTTATTATAAACATGTTAGGACATGAGTCCTCTGAAACGAGACCGGAGGACCAAATCCTTCTCAGCTAAGGCTCATACGAGACTCACCAACGGGACTTCCCCTTCATCTCCCTCCTCCCCCTCTCATTCCTACGCCACTGGGAACAGCCCCATGGCGCGTGCTAACTCCACGAGGAGGAGCAAGACTCCCACCTCTCTCACCAGCTCCATCCGGTCCACTTACGGCATGGAACGAGCGGGCAACGGCAGTGGGCAGGCTGCTGACAGGACCCAGGGAAGGCTGGTCAGAACGGGGTCACAAGGACACATGGGCAAGTTCAATGCCAAATTGACACCTCCAGCCCAGCAGCAAGACAAAGTAAGCAGCAAGTGGATGGTTAATAACCCAGGAATGTGTGTTTTGTGTTTGCTGTCTTCCTCCTGTGCCGTGTGATTCTTCTGTGAGCACCAAAGATGGGCATGCTGGTATGCCAGTTTTACTAGAGCATGTTCACTTTCTACCTATTCATCTTTCTATGGTTGTTTCTGCATTAGTAATTATTGACTATTCTCCACCAATGTCTGTATCCACAGAGCCATTGTTGGTAGAGGATAGCCAGGATACAGTGAGGGTAACCTTGTGAATCTGTGTGGGTGATAAGTGTGTATGTGTGTGTGTGTGTGTTAGCTGCCATATACAGTGAACGTATCAGTTAGAAACACTTTCTGAGTCCTGTCATCCAGGGAGCCCTCACAAGGTCTGCTCATGTGTGGGTTCTATTGTCCATCCTTGCCCAGGGCCTGGGATAACCATGGCAATGAGGATGAACCTAATTTGTGCTGGTGTTTTGTGTGTGCTGACACATGCTTGCTTTTACAAAGCCTAATGTAGATTTGGTTTATTTTTTGATTGGCATTTTCTTTTTAATTTTCACTGACCTGTTTATCTTAGCTTTTAATTCAGCTACTTTACTTTAAGTGGGTGTGGATTGCAGGCAGACACAAAAACTCTTGGACTGTGTATGTGCATGTGTGTGTGTATGTTTGTATGTGTGTTTGTGTGTGTGTGTGTGTGTGCGTGAAGACCTTTCATAGTACACTAACGTACATATACAACTTCAGCTGGACTCCTGTATAGAGCAAACCTTGTCCAGACTGTGTGCAATCTAATTGATGAAGTCCAGTTGCTTGAGTGAGCCAATGAATTTAGTAAACGGTGACTGTGGAGTAGTATTGTTGCATTTCAAGTTAAGAAAAACTTTCGAATTTGTAATGTTTAAGATACAGTTTGTGGAGTGAGGGGATAGATTAGTATGAAGTATGTTTTCCATATTAGGAAAGAATTGGTGAAGTCATGTGATGTGGTTCCTGTTATTGTGTCATTACGTTCCAATGCAATTTTTTTCAGTTCCAATATACTGATTCTACGATTGTTATCCATTGACATTGTGTGTTGACTAACCACAAGGTTTTGTCTCTCCGTTTACTTGTTTCCAGTCTTTTGCCTACACATGTGTACACTCATTTCTGAAGTACGTCTCTTTCAGTTTTAACATGCAACGTTTGGTTAGCTACAAGTTCGTAATGTAGTTGGAAAACTTCACTTAAAGACAGTGTGTTTGGTTACAAGACAAGCTGTCACTATTGAAGGGTTGTTTTTGTTTTTGTTTTGTCCCCCCCCCCGCCCCCCCCCACCCCCCCCCCCCCCCCCCCCCCCCCCAGAGTCTATTGATAAATAATTAAATATTGTTAGTATTTGTGTAACATTTAAAACAAGGTTTACTGTCACTGTTTATGAAAAGTAAAGTGATGTCTTGAACCTTGTTACCTCTTAAAGTACTCTTTTACTTTGTATAGATTTTTTTATTTTATGGAAGTTATTTAGTACAGCTGTAACTGGAAAACATATATACCAATCTCTTTGTTCTCTTGTAATGTTGCCACGTATACATGTGCGTGTGTTGGAACACAGGTTCCAATGAGAAGAGCAGTATCGTCATCAAAGCCTCCGCGACCTTTGTCTTCGTACGTCTATGAGGAGGGTTCTTTAGGCGGCCAGGGTGACGATGAACCCAACGGAGGAGAGAAGGGACTGAAAGGCAAACGATCTCACTCCTCTATGGACAGTCACCTCCCTCATGAAACCACACCCACATCGCAGTATTCAGGTGTGTATGTCAGTCTATGTGTGCGTGGGTACATGTGTGAGTGTGTGGGCATGTATGGTATTACAGTGTTGTTGCTAAGACACTACATCTATGTAGTCTCTTATTTCTCTCTAAGCAGGTGATAATTTGGTTTTTTGGCTGCTTGTGTTGTTTTGACTATCAGTACTTACTACAAAGGTTGTTTGCTAGTCTTTGGTCGGACTTGTGTTTTAACACATTCAGATGCATCCTGGTACAATGAAATATCAACAGGTGATAATTGAAATGTCCTCTATGCCTAGCAATCAACTATTTTAAATACAGTATAGGACTACAGAATTGGAAGGGTTGGGGGGGGGGGGCTGGGTAAATTTTTTTTTGTAATGTATGGTTCAGAAAGCAATGTGTATCTCTTTCTTAATAAATGTCCTTGCATGATATTGAAATGTGCATGGGATAAATGTGCATGTAAATAGCTGCTAGTGTACTGTACATAAAAGGTGGATTGCAGGAGTCTATACATGTGTACCACATGAGAGCACAAATGCATCACTTATGCTATTACATACTTGTGTATTGTGCACTCTGTCTGCAGTGACCCATACCACAGTATAGTTTCCATGCATGCATTGCTCTGTCAATCTTCCCCCAACTCTTGTCACATTTAGGTTCCGGTAGAATCACTCCAACCCGGAATTCTCGGTTCCTAGCTGTGAAACATCGCACCAACAGTCTGGAGAACTCCGGGGGAAGCAGCAGCAACAGACCTCGGTCAGCCACGGCCCACTACCAGCAAGCCAGGAGGCTCTCTAGTACCAACAAGGAGACGGCAGCCAGCAAACCTGAGCTCTCCATGGACAGCAGGAGGGACTCCACCCCCGTCAGTGGGCAGGGCACACCTGTCTCGAAGGGCGTGGGCCGGGATAGTGTGGATGGAGGTGTGGTCTCTACTGCTGGGAAGTCTACTGCCCTTCCTCCAAGAACGCCTTACAGGTAAGACTTGGGCTTACTTATTAGTGGGGGACAGAAGGAGAGAGAGTACAACAGAGAAGTAGTTGTCGGTTTAATCAGTATTGTGTAACTTGGTAAGCTGTGGCATTGTGTACTTGCACAGTACATCTGGTGGTGTGCAGCAAGATAAGAGTTTTTCTCACTCATTCTGTTGTGTGTGTGCGTCATTAATAGGAAGTCAGAAGCTGTATTCAAGATTAATCCAAACTTAATTGAGTTTTTGTTTTAGATTAGTATTTAGTGTGTTTGATACTAAGTTGTAGCTGTGAAGGCAGTAGCTATTGACATAATCATGTGTGTGTATACAATAGCTGCGGTTTATCTTCTTGCGCTTGCTTGTGTAAGTCTTTCTATTCTTCACTTGTAAAGAAAACATTAGTTTTATTTTATACTTGTTCTCTGGTACACACTGAGATTGTGCACCTGCAGGGAAACCGTGAACTTGTGGGATGACTGTGCTGTTACATCACACAACCAGGGCTTCATTACGGGAGGGGGCAAAGTGCGCCCCCCCCCCCCTCCCCAACACACCCCTGCCCCACTTACAGCTGAAGCTACTATTTATTATAAGAATTTGAACTGCATTATAACAGCTATAGATGGACCAGACACTTCCTGGCAACCCATAGAGCTTAGTACTAGTGATGTGCTTCAGCACAAATGGCAAGTGAGCTGGTCTGACTGAATTCAAATTTGAATGGTAGACCCTTATAATTTAGTTAAATGTTTTTGTTTAATTTATTTATGCTATTCTTTAGCAACACACAACACTTTTACACACACGTACACATTCAGCACAAGAGTTACATTGTATTCTCTTCGACTTAACTTCTATTGTACCAGAACTCTAGTATGTAGATAAACCATCGCATTGTAGTCTCTTAGTGACTTGACTATTGGAAAATGAATTTTCAAGTAAGACAAGGTATATATAGCTATGACCAACAGCGCATTAACCACCATCACTAATAGAATAGACAGTGAAGTTTGCTAAGTTTGTAAGACCTAACTGTGAACGTCTCTCCTCTTCTGTCTCCATAGCTCTTTGCCTTTATTTTTCCTGGCATTATTTCGAAGTATTTTCTCCTAAATTTCTTGCACCTGCGCTAATGTTAACATTTTAAAATAGCCTCCGGTGATGGACATGCATTGAAGTCTTTGAACTTTGCCACATATATGTATATATATGTGACCGTCTACAGGAAAACCGGGCACAACGCGGCACCCTTCGAAAAAAAATTGTTTGCACTTACAGAGTTGTCGGCGTCCAGATATTGAGCTCTCCAAGTTTTATCATCGTAGCTTAAGTCGTTCCCACTATAATAGACCTAACCGTTCCCTTCCGTCGGCTTGAAACAATACATTTTTAAGAAATCAATCGATCTTTTCTAGATATTTACGCACGCCGCGTTGTGCCCGGTTTTCCTGTAGACGGTCACATATATATATGTACCAAAATCTCAATTGAGACTCGTTAGTGAGGGTCTCGCTTCTCTCGCCCTATCAGCTAAGGTATCTATTAAACATATAGTGTTAGGGGCACTACTGGGCGTAGTTATAAATAGGGAATGTATTGTTTTACAAGTTGTGTTTGTTTCGTTATTAACACCTTCCTTAGCTGGTTTCTTACAGTAACGAGAAGTGGTTGTTTGGTGCCATGTCACTAGCAGGTAGCTAAAATTGCTGAGTCCGGCAGTTAGTGGTATGTCAGGATACACTCTGCGGGTCAGTCTGCTGCTACTCACGTGATTGCATGCGCATGCGTGCGGTCAGTGAGGAGTTGCCCAAACAATCAGGAAGACCATGCTTGACTGGCTGACTGACTGGCTGGCTGACTGACTGGCTGACTGACTTACTGACTTACTGGCTGGCTGGCTGACTGTGATGGCATGAGTGGTTCAGCTGAGACTTAGATACTCTCTCTGAATATTGAAAGATTAAGCGACTTTGAAGGACAGTTTCTGATCTTTGGCTTGTGCAGTGACTGTTAGTGTTGTTGAGAATTTCAGTTTGGGGCATTGCCAACAAGTGACTGTGTTCTCTCTTGTATTGGCTGCAATAATGGCAGATCCTGATCCAGAGTGAGTTAGCTATAGGTCATCGTCAAGAATTCAATAATTGTTGATTTGATAAACCCTGTGTGTGTGTGTGTGTGTGTGTGAGAGAGAGAGAGTGTGTGTGTGTGTGCATGTGTGTGTGTGAGAGAGAGAGTGTGTGCATGTGTGTGTGTGTGTGTGAGAGAGAATGTATTGCTGCTAGTGCCAGGTGGCAGGAGTGTGTTTATTCAACAGACTGCTGGTGGTAGAGATGAAGTACAAGATAGCTAGACTAGCACAGTCGCTATGGCTGACGGAACTACTGGCCACACACACATGTACACACACATAGATCCTCTTTCCTGTCTGTTTAGCTTGATTGGTTTCACTGTATTTGTTTATAGTATCCGTGTTTATAGTAACTGCTGGTTTAGTGGTTTACTTTGATCGGTCCAAGTGTGAGCAGCTGTCCACCCAGTTGTTGTTGTTGTTGTTGTTGTTGTGCATCTCCAAGCATGCATATCAGGGAGGTGTAATAGTTAGTTTTAAACAACCTGCATACAGATAGAATGTTAGTAACTCAATAACATATTTTTGCACTAAAGTGTACCCAGTTATTCTAACTAATTTCCCTTCCTCTGTATTAAAAACCTCTTATTATTATTTTTTTTTTTCAATAAAGCACGTGGTCGTGGTTGTAGCAAATTCTATGCCATATAGTTTTGTTGACTGTACTTTTGTTATTTTTGTTTGTATACATACAGAGTGGCTCGTACCAAGGCAGCCCCTAGTAATAACCTGGCTGGCATGAATGAGCTGGAGGGATCAGTGTTGCTGGAGGCAGACGACTATAGGCGACTTGTCAATGAAGTGAAGGCACTCAAGACAGCTCTGCTCAAACTGAAGAGGGAACTACAGGAAGGGGTGGGTTGGGTCAAGTGAGACCAGTGGGAGGGACTAATGAGGGGGAGTGGCAGTGCGCAATGGATTATTGAGGGAATACAGTGGAATGGGCTATTGAGGGGAGTGGCACTTGTTGAGGGGAGTGGCACTTGTTGAGGGGAGTGACACCTGTTGAGGGATAAGTCACTGGGAGTTAATTGTACCAGTAGCCATTAGCCTTTACCTTTGTGTGTGTGTGTGTGTGTGTGTGTGTGTGTGTGTGTGTGTGTGTGTGTGTGTGTGTGTGTGTGTGTGTGTGTAGTCTGAAGAGCCAGCCTCTCCCTCCACACAAGTGGTGAGTTGTATATATGTGTGTTTGTTTAAGGTAGCAAGAGTTATGAGTTAGTTTTGTTATTCCTCAGGGTCGTTCCAAGACCACACCCACCACATCAGGTCAAATGACTCCAGTAGTAGACCAGAACAAGAAATTGCGAGCACTGGGCAAGGTGAGAGTGCAACCAGACAATGCCATGCAATAAATGGAGTTGATTAAACAAGTTGCTTTTTTTTGTACATAGCTTTGTGTGTGTGTGTGTGTGTGTGTGTGTGTGTGTGTGTGTGTGTGTGTGTACTTTGTAGTAGAAAAGCATTGTGTAATATGTACATGTATTGTATGCTGAGTGCAGTTAATATTTGTAGTATTTATACATGTTCTATAATGTAAATAACTTCTTTAACTCCCTGGCTGATGCTGATATTCACGTGTATGTATTACAACCATCAAGTTATGTGACCTATTAAGCAAAGAGTCCGTTTTTGACCACCATTTTATTTTTCCTGCAAGCAAGTTTGTTAATTTGATAACCCTTTACCACACTTTTTGTTATACTATAATAGCAGTTCGACCCAAGCAGTTCATGTATTTGCCAGTGTTGGAAAGAAATTCTTTTATTGTGTCCTTGTTTATGTCAGGAGAGAGATGCTGCGACGGATGAAGTGAGCAGGCTTCGGAGAGAGCTGAAGTCGAGAGATTCCAGAGTGGAGAGCCTATCTAAGGAGGTGGCTGAACTCGGAGAGAAGAACAAGGAGACGACAGAGGAGCTGAAGTGTGTGAGCGAACACAGGAACACACTAGTGGACAAGGTGGAGAGGCTTCATGCAGAGAAGCACCAGATTGAGGCTAGGTGAGCTGCATGCATGCTAACGCCATGTGCTGCAACTAGGTCATGGAAGACCTTGGAATAGAGATAAGGAGGTGACCATAATTGTCAGTGTATAATACTTAAAGACCCACAACCCAAAGAAGTGCTGTTTTAATGCAAATGACTAGCCATTCACTAATTTGGGTAGCATACTATTAATTAAGTCATTCTTTTTAAGTATTAATTGCCTCATCTTTTTATTTTATTTTATTTATTTATTTTTATCCCAGATTGAACACACTTGAGCGAGCAAGTATGTACGAGCAGACTTGGTCTGAGAACTGGTTGGACGAGTTAGACGGAGAAGACAACGAAGCTCTGCGGAGGTCGCTGGAGAATGACAGACGTTCTTTTTCAGAGGGAGGGAGGACGAAGGGCAGCTCAGGCTCTGACGTGGTGGTGAGTGGTGGATTCTGAGGAACAAATACTTGCATTGTATGGTACCTGTTAGTCTCTGAATAGTGTGTGTGAGAGAGAATGATTACATTACCTAGCATTATAATGACTTGATCACCTGGGATATTTATAGTGGAAATTAATAAATACATGCAAAAAATGAAATACATTTTAATCCTTTTTTTTTTTAATAATAGATCTTGTTTCATAAAGATCCATTCTTACTACACAAAATTTATAGCTAGCAAATAAATAATATTTTTAACTTTTGTAGTGTCTATAATAAATTAATGATTATAGATACAACGAAAGTAAAAAATATTATTTAGTAGATTACTAGCTAGCTAATAGATCTTGTTGTTGGCTGGATAGTGTAGGCAGATGTTGTGAAGGGGTGTACTTGTGTGTTAAGGTGTACTTGTGTGTTAGGGTGTATTTGTGTGTTAGGGTGTACTTGTGTGTTAGGGTGTACTTATGTGTTAGAATGTACTTGTGTGTTAGGGTGTACTTGTGTATTAGGGTGTACTTGTGTGTTAGGGTGTACTTATGTGTTAGAATGTACTTGTGTATTAGGGTGTACTTGTGTGTTAAGGTGTACTTGTGTATTAGGGTGTACTTGTGTGTTAAGGTGTACTTGTGTATTAGGGTGTACTTGTGTGTTAGGGTGTACTTGTGTATTAGGGTGTACTTGTGTGTTAGGGTGTACTTGTGTATTAGGGTGTACTTGTGTGTTAGGGTGTACAATGTAATGTTTCCTTTTCATGTTTCAGGATTCTGGAATGCAATCCGGTGGCGATGTGGATGAAAATTCCGAGCCAGAGGGTGTGGCCATATCTTACACCTGCCCAACTGTCATGTGACCCTCATGTGAATTAAATTACATCATGTATTCTATTGTTTTTATGGCGCCGATTTATTTTTTTAATATTTATTACAAAATTTCATTCTTTGTTCTGCTACTCGTGAAGGTCTGGTATGCGTACATAGTTGGACTGCAGTATGGAATCTTGAAACTTACTTGTCAGAAATGGTTTTTGTTTTTGTTCTCATGTAGAAAAGTACAAAGAAATGATCCTACAATCATTGTTATTTTAATTCTGCCATGCTGATTGAGATATTCTTATTTTTATACAAACTTTTAACCTTCAATGAATCAATTCAATGTAATATGTGTGTGTGTGTGTGTGTGTGTCAACCCAGTGTCCCACACTCAATTAAATTTCACAGAAGATTATAAAGTATTGCAGTAAATTTGTAATTATCCCCTAAGTATCATTAGAATTCTTTCAACTTGATGCAAACCACAAATGCAAGTTGGAAGTGTTCCTAATTGCTCCTCTAACCCTTGGGTTGGTGTGTGCTTCACATGTATACCTGCACCCACACCTAGTGGTTGTCATTAGGAACTAAAAATCTGCTATTGAAAAAATGAATACCTTGTACCAATTTAATTTCTTCAATCTAGTATATACACTCACTATACCGTTTAATATATAAAACAAAAATTCAAATATTGTTATAGTCACAGGAACATTAATTATATTCATGCTAATTGTGCTAATGACTACAGAATTAAAAAAATACGTCTGTGAATGGTGTTAGTGCACTGGAAACAAATAGTGAACAACAAAATACAAACACTAACAATTTCATGATAATGAATAGCAATGGACAAATGGATTGGTGGAACAGTCTAAACAAACATGTGGTAAATTAGCTTGATTCAGTTTGGATCTTTCCCGCCACTCTGTCAGGTTCCTCTGCAATAGGTGTACTTTTATTAGCACTGGTGGAAAACATTCCTTTCCCACCATTCAGTATGGACTTGGATGGGGACTTGGGAGACTTGGTGAGTGAGGAAGTAGAAGTAGAGTGTGGGTAATTCTGGACTTCTTCTGATAAAATGGATTCCTGAAATGTCACACTTTGCCTGGTCGCCCTCTTCCTTTCTTCGCCTGTGCCTCCAATCGACTCCTGAGGAGATGCACTTCTAGAGTTTATTGTTTCCATTTCGGTCACCATAGACTCGGGAGGTTTACCGTTCTGGTGGCCCGAAGTCCCATTTTTGCTCAACGACTTTTGTTTTTCTCTTTCTTCAGCCTCCAGTTTCCTGTTGGCTTCGTCCAAGGCCTTGTTGTTCATGAGTTGGGTAGTCTGCCTGTAAATGATGGTGCTAGCGCGCCGAATCCCTTTCTTGGCTCTGGTGACTTGATACCGGAGGTCCTTCACAAAGAAGGACTCCACAATGGGGTGGATGACAGGATTAGTGAGGAAGCACAAGAACGCCACTATATAGATTGCCCTGTGAGGAGGGGGGCTACCGCTGATCTGCAGACCCAGTACTATAAATATCATGATCATTACTGGAGTGTATGACACAATGATGGCAATGTAGAAAGCTGTAAACACTTTCACAAGTTGTATCTGCTGCTTCTGGTGGCGAGAATTCTCATTTCTTTGATCCTCTCTCTCACTCCCTCTTTTTTTATACAAAGATCGGCGGCGAAAGTTTTTCTTCAAAAACACTCGAATCAGCCGAAAGGTTAGAAACCCAGTTATGGTGAGGATGCTGAAAGGGATACATACTTCAATGGCTACTATTACTACATATATCAAGTTCTTGAAAGGAGAGAATCTTGGAACACATGCTGCAAAACGACTGTTGAATTCTATCTCCCCGAACCCAACCAGTGGAGGAATTGCTAGAACAAAGCAAAGCACGTATATGAAGATGCATATGGCAATGGCCCTCTTGCAGTCCATTATCTTAGAGTACGTGAGAGGCTTCGAGAGATGCAAGAAGCGATCCACAGATATGGCACAGAGTAAGTGGAAGGTAACCAGAATGGTGTAGTCCAGAAAAAAAGAAGACACTTTGCAAGCTATACAGCGAGTTTCGTCTGAGCTTCCAAACTGGAAACTTCCCATGAATGCTGTGACAAAGATGAACATCATGGTAGTGACACAAATGACTATGTCAGTTATGGCCATGTTGAAGAGGAAGATGTTGCCAGGGTCCTTCAAGAGCTTGTACTTGAACAAGTATGTGATGACAATGAATATGTTCCATACCACACCCACAATGAAGTAGATCAGAATGATAACACCGGAAAATATAGAGCCTGCAGCATTGCTGTCATCAATGGCCCAGAATGTGGCGTTGGTAATGTTGGTGGAACTCAGATTGCTACTCCGGCAAGAAAACTGGGCAGTGACATTCAGGTCCATTCCAGAACCGGACCCTCCAGAAAACATGTCCATGGCCACAGATCTGTAACACCACACACACACACACACACACACAAGACAAAAACAGTATAATGTTTGGTTGCAATAACTGCTGCAGTTAAAAGTTTGTTTTTTCTGTCTAAGACATCAGAAGTAACATTTTATTAGAATATTAGAGGCCAATGCCACAATCATCCAAACACACCTGTGAATAATTGTAGCTGTGAAAATTACAAGATTTATAAATTAGGGTTTCAATTACGATTATTAGATAATATAACAGTCTGATACAAGTGTCATTCATTATTATTCCAAACATCCACCCACACACATCCATAAGATTCTGACGCGCCTGCCTGCCTGCCTGCCTGCTTGCGCTGCCATTCTTGTAAGTTACATACAAGTAGATTATCATTCAGCAAGTTCTCAAAAAGGAACAAATATGTATTTTAAGATTGTTACAAAGAAAAAAATATTGGTAATCCATAGATAAAAGTGCTGATCTACCACACACACCGCCAACAATTGATACACTAATTGATAGATTTAAAAAATCAACAACAAATCAAACCAAACACAACCACAGGTAAACGTATACATGATAAAGTTTGACTAATAAATGGTGTAATAAATCAGAGTAACACTGCACTGCATCACAGGAAAGAAGAGACAAGACGAAATACGTAGGAGATCTAGGAGATCGTACTGGCTTCAAATACATACACTACATTAACTTAATCACACTGGTTTGTCAACTACAGGAACTTGACACTAGATTCGTGGCTTTCCTCTGAAATAGGAAAGAGGCTATCCTGCACACCATTGTGTAGTATTGTATCAGGAAACATCGAGCCCCTGTCTGGGTCATCCACACCATTGTGTAGTATTGTATCAGGCAACATCGAGCCCCTGTGTGGGTCATCCACGAGCGAAAATGCTCGTTTCTTCTTGGCGGCACTGACAAAGCCCCTCGAGGCAGGTTCAAGTACAGGCCTATTGTCCAAGGTTACTGAATTGCTCCTGGACTTGCTCGTAATGCTAGCACTACTCTTGCTCCCAGAGTTGCTGGAAGGCAACACAAACTGTGTTGTCTTGTGATACGCCGTAGAACCGACACGACGTATCCTGGACTTGACTCTGGTGACCTCATACCTCAGGTCCTTCACGAAGGAGGACTCGATTATGGGATGGGACACAGGATTGCTGAGGAAGCAGACATAAGCAAAGGTGTAGACTTCCGGCGGGGGGACCACCCTCCCATCAGAAGCATAATTCAGAATGAACGCTAAGAAGCCTAGTATGATGGTAGGCGTGTATGAGAATACGAAGGCAATAAACATGGCTCCGAACACCTTCACCAGCTGTGCCTGCTGGCTCTGGTGCTTGGAATGCTCCTCTTTCTTCTTCTCTTTGTTCTTGGGATATGCAGACTTGCGCTTGAGGTTCCTCTTGAGGAACTGACTGACTATTCTGAACGTCCACACATTAGTCAGCGCCAGAACGAAGCTGGGGATGCACATCTCCACGCCCACTGCTATGATGTAATACAAGTTAGCGGTGGGAGAAAAACGAGGCACACAACCAAACCTGACATTGAATTCAATCTCCCCCAAAAGGTCCGCCTGAGGAAGAACCGTGAGGAAGAAACAAAGGCAGTAGATAAAGATGCAAACTACAACAGCCTTCCTGCAGCTCATGATGTGCTTGTAGCGGAGAGGCTTGGAGAGGACGATGAAGCGGTCCACGGACAGAGCACACAAGAGGTGTAACGTGACCAAAACAAGAAAGGAGAGGAAGAAACCCGACACCTTGCACATGACGCAGCGAATCACGTCCGAGTTGCCGAAGATGAACTCTCCACTGAAGGCCACAACGTAGGCAAACGTCATGGTGGTGAGACACAGCGAAGCATCTGTAAGAGCAACATTGAAGAGGAAGATGTTACCAGGCTCCTTGAGGAGGTGGTGCTTCACTAGGAATGTCACAATGATGAACATATTCCAAATGAAACCCACCACAAAGAAGAGGAGGATGAGGCAGCCGGCAATAATGGCACCCACGTGGTTCTGGCTGGCTATCTGCCAGTATGTGTGGTTGGAGATAGCCTCCGAGCTCAAGTTGCTGGTACGGCAAGAAAATGACGAGGAGGAGTCGTTCCACTCCCCAGAACCTGACCACAAGAAGCTTCCAGACATTCTTTAATCCAAAGAGTATGGCAGAAGTTAGGCGTGGCTAATGGGTGGGGCTAAAAGAGGGCAGCGAGATGCAAGGAAATCAAGATCTGCAAGATATGAAGAAACACGTAAGGTCCTAATTAAAATTTCCAGTTTGTTCCTACAGAAAATATCAAAGTCATTAATACACTTCAACCAAAAGGGAAAGAGTCTTAAGCCTTAAAAGCTCCATTCTTATACCAGGCAGTCCAGTACAATGTGTGCTCTGACTGACCCTAGCACCAGGCAGTCCAGTACAATGTGTGCTCTGACTAACCCTAGCAATTATCCAAATAACCTTATTTAGTTTAAGTGAAGTTATTGTAGTAACAAAGACATAGTCTTCATACCGCCTTGACCGTCACGTCCCCACAAGTGCACACACCCTGTTGGATCAACTAACACACCAGGGAATTGTAGACAAGGAAAAAGAGGAGCATATACATGTGTACTGACCTAGTCTAGGCACCTGAGATTCTAGGAACACCACCTCTTTGATATTTTAACCCTTAGGCTCGCTGCGTTTTATAGAGACCTGTTCCTGCTCACCACAAAGCAGAATACTTCCTTGTGCTTCGATTCCTGTACTGAATTTGAAGTCTCAAATGAAGCATTGCATTCCTATTTCCTCCAATTGTCAAATTTCCCCTCGAGTGAAGTCTGTGTAATTGGGCCAATAGGAGGCACTAAAGGACTAGTAGGAAACTGCAAGTGTGCAATGCATACACTTGTTAATACTACACTAAACTCCTTGGAGGAGAGTAAGTCACAGGTTTCAATGTTATAGGTCTACTAGACCAACTCTGACAACCAGTAACTTCAGTTTGTGGAACACAAACTCTCATTTAAGCCTCTATTTAGAAAAAAAATCATTAACCCCTCCCCCCCCAAATATTATTATGATCTTCATGGAGACATTGGGATAATTTAAATAACCCAAATAATATACATCTTGGAACTACTGGAGGTAAAACACACACATGCACACACACACACACAACAATACCAGACCACATACTGTGTATGTTTACAACCAACAGTTAGGTGAGAGTTGAGACGATGTTTCACTGGAGGAAATGGCCGACCATGAACACACTAAATGCCTATTATAATAAACCAAAACACCCCCTCATCAACTACACTGGAAGGATAGGGGAGTGGTGCCAGCTGATCAATAGGAGCACCAGCTGATATACTCACTATATTCCTTCTCTCAATCTCCCCCCCCCCCCCCCCCCCCCCCCCCCACACACACACACTCCAACATTCACTTCCAGCAGATCAGCCATTGTAATTTCAGGAAGGAACAAGTGACTCAACCCATCATCAGCAGGGAACTGACATACTTACTACCTATGTACTTCAATCTATCACCCAATGAGAGAGTTGTCCTGAACAGGACAAGTCCAAGACTGATACAAGTGTACCTGGTTATATTGTACCCACCTACCAATGTATGTACTTGTGACCTCACTAACATATTGCATTCATCCTACTATCAATTGAGAGAAGTACTGTTCTTTGTGACATGGAGGAAATATAGAAATAAGACATAGATTTATGCTCTGAACTTGGCCCCGCCCTCATCCTCATTCTACATGCGAGGGACTATGTTACAATAACAATCAGCGACAATGACCGATAGTGACGGTGACAGATCACAACAGATGGTAATGACAACAGATAGTAACGACAACAACAGATAGTAACGACAACAACAGATAGTAACGACAACAACAGATAGTAACGACAACAACAGATAGTAACGACAACAACAGATAGTAACGACAACAACAGATAGTAACGACAACAACAGATAGTAACGACAACAACAGATAGTAACGACAACAACAGAGAGCAACGGCCACAAATAGAAACCACAGTAAGGCCACTCTTGAAGCTGTGTCACACATTCCTGCAGGTCCAAATTAAACTGTATACTAGTCAATACCTCCTTCACAACACCACAAATATCTCCACTCACGGCCCAGTGTTGCTAATGTCAGCAGGCACACAATTATTATAATAGAGGTAAAGATAAATAAACGCAAGTGGATTGAATTGGCCCTCACACAAGTACACATTGTGTAGAAAGAATACCTACACATGCTGAAGGTCAGGCCAACATCAAACAACAAACTCTCCAGCAATCACATCCTGCTCCCACGAGTCTGTCTGACTTGTGGTCAGATATCTGGAGAATACTAACGCACACACTCAGTGGGATAGTAAATGCTGAACATTCATTCTGAGTTCATGCATTGAAGTTAAATAGGAGACACCAAATAAGGAACCGCAGATAAATCGGTTTAAAATGATGATAATAATTAATAATCTATATAATAATATGTTTATTAGATAAGGCTGAGAAAGAAATTGTGAAATAATAGCTTGTGTGCCAGTAACGACGTCAACAACGGTGTATATATTCATGAATAATTCACTAGCTGAGCTGGGCTGGGTTGGTAAAGCATTGTCAGTAACGACGATGGATGAGGCAAGTTCGCTGGTTGGTAAATCACCGTCAGTAAAAACGGCGACGATGACTGCGGTTTGTGTCTTCATGAATAAAGCTGAGCTGGGTTGGTAAAGCATCGTCAGTAATGATGTGAATACATGGGCCAAGAAAAGTGAGGGGAAAAAAAAAAAAAAAAAAAAAAAAAGGACTGAAGTAACCAAACCCAAAGGATAATAATAATAACAATAGACCGTACATCCAGCGCCACTGTTTGGCGGGGTACTTGCTAGTAATAACCAGGAATTCAGGTTAAAAAACTACGTCTGATATACATAAAAATACTTGGGGGGAAGGGGTGGGGGGCTACTTCCCCTCTGTATGAAACTGTGACTCTTAATATTCACTAAAAATACCTTAGTATTATATACTTTTTTCAAACTTAACAAAAATACGATAAAAAAAGTACATGCACACAAATACACAAGAAGATCAATGAGAAGATTGCTGCTATTGCAATCTCAGAATGTTGAGAACAGACTGACTCAGAGCGAAGCCATAGCTACTAATTAGCGATATTAAATTTCCCAGAAGCCAATGACACTGCGAGCCATCTCCATGAAGTTACAGGAAGTACCAGCTCAGTCTAATAAGTTCAGCCTTGGCCCGGAATGCTCGCCACATCAAAGGCAAGTCCATCCCTCAAACATATTGCAACTTCAGGCCAGACTTGAGAAAGTCTGTAAGATAGGAAAGATAACAAATACTGAGTTTTGCTGTCAGTTCTTCTTCCGTGGATATTCCTGGGAATCTCCACCTTACAATATCCATGTGTCCTGTAGTAAAATAAACTCAGCAGAATCCGAAAGAACGGACTTGTGAGAGCTCTGTGGCGAGGTTTGGGTGGCATGGCTCTCCACGAGCGTTCAAGGAAGAAGGAAGGGGGGGGGGGGGGGGGGGTATGGGAGGAGAAGCTCCCATCTTTACATCCAATTCATGTGACGTCCCACAATCACGTGATTACTCCACCGACGAGAGGGATTCTGTCTACGACTCCACGGGACAATTGACAGCTTTACTGTACGACCTTCGAAGCACCTGACTTCAACCTTCAACACCCACCAGCGAGATGTGTGAATTACTTCCTCTTCCTTTGGATGTTGTCAGGCTAGACTAACAAGACAGGATGCGATAGAGAATTCCTCTTCCATCGACTCACACACACACACTCACTAGTGTATTGGGGCTGTGGATGAGCTCATGATGGGTTTAGACGCAACAATATAAAGAAAGACAACAACAACATAAGTGAACTGGTGCCACACAGCACGGGCAGTACTAGGTTTGTTGGTGCTAGCTATTCCAAATATGACCCCTTCACCTCCGGGTTCAACGACAAAGCCTGATATAATTTTATCTATGTAAGAAAAGAGTGGAGTACTCTGGTCTGAACTCACACGGTGTGGTGTGAAGTACTCTGGTCTGAACTCACACGGTGTGGTGTGAAGTACTCTGGTCTGAACTCACACGGTGTGGTGTGAAGTACTCTGGTCTGAACTCACACGTGTGGTGTGAAAGTTCTCTTCCTGGATAGCTACAAATACAACAGCAGGTGCTTCCTTACTACTCTTCTTTTGTCTCAATAAAAAATACTTTTTTCTCTCCACCGAGTTTGTTCGTATGCTATCAAGAATCACAAATTGGAAACTTATTTGATCCCAATCTTTTTAACTCAACAAAATCCTTATCAGTAGATTTTTACAGAAGTTATTACACGTACAGGTAAGAAGTCAGCAATTAGTATAATACAAACAACAATTACCAAAATGCTGCCCCATTGTAAATTGCCAAATTTCTAATAGACCACGTGAAGGTGGTGTGCATGGACGAGAAAGCACACAAAATATACTTAGCAACTGAACAACAATCCAAACTTCTTCCGTAGCAGCAGCACCAAGTTATATCTGCTAGCAAAACAATAACAGTGACTAGGTTCTTGGTGACATTGTGTATGAATGAGTTGTCCATTCAAATGATCTGTATAATAATGCACTGATAAGCTGAGCTAGGTTGGGGGTGGTGTTAATTTGCCATGCCACTCCCTGGATACTACAACCTCAGGGATCAGGCAGGAAATGATGCTACTCAGGTCATTGCCACAAAGTGGCGAGCTAGGGAGTACAAGTAATAATGAGACATGAATATCATCATGCTTGTGTAGGACTCGAGGATGTGGTTTACACCAGACGTGTGCACGCACACACACACACATGCAACAGATACAAGAAGGGTCAAATTGACAAATCAGGGGGTCAGTTATTAAAAATTGGCATAAAAAGTTATAATCGCACAATGGCAAACCATTGCGGATAGATTTAGGGCCACACATATACGTAATTCATACTATAGCCCCACCCCTTCCTTCGTCATTTCATGGATCTCTGAATTTTCATGATAGAAGAATAGAGGAATAAAACACAGCAATTTCATAAGCCAACATTGAGCAAACATCTGCTAGAGATAAAAATATTATTCTAATTACATACGCAACAACTGAGAGCTGGCTTTACTGGTTTAATACAGCATACCAGTGATCAAAAAGGGAAATGCACCATACACAACACTCTCCTAATCTCACAACAGCTGTCTGTGTTGGCATTAACAGTGTACCTCAATGTCTCTACACAAACACTGTAAGTCAGCATTGATTCTCAATGCTTTGCCCTTCTTATAATCCAAACAAAAGAAAACTGCGACTGCACCCAATTTGTCAAAAAATATATTCAATTTCTTATTTTAAAATCCCCCCACCCCACTACAAGTTTTAATCAATTTATAACGAGATCAATTTCTTCAGTAATCAAACACTACACACACGCACACACATACATCTCTCTCTCCCAGTGAACTAATCACTATGTAACATACAACTATGTGTGGCATGCAGACTGTCAGGCTCTCCTCAGCTGGGCGTGGTTCAGCACAAGCCAACATCCATGCTACATGGAACAGACTGCAGTATGAAAGACCCTCGGGTTGAATCCACTTAGTAATAAGTAATCCTTTTCTTTTTAAATCTCGTGTAAGAAGGAATCTTGGCTCACTTTAATTAAGTTATGAGACCAACTGTGTACACTACTGGGCCACTTCATCAGGCTCTCGAAGGATGGAGTTTTCCCTGAAGTATACATTTTCATACAAGCATGTGCATCAAAGTAGTATGGGTTTTAAAATGGGTGTGGCTAACATGCAGTGTCTCCACCCTGTTTATTTGCTCAAAAATTATACAAATATAATTTCAGAGGTATACTATATTTATTCCACCCTAGATATCCTCACAATGATATTTTTAGGTACGTGACCCGTGCAGGGTATCTCATGGTGGCTGTCATTACCAGAGTAGTTATAGCAACAGGGCCTGGCCAGGGTACAAGTTTTCTGGGTTTTTACAGCTACTTTTACTCTAGTGGAGCCTACCCAGCCAGGTTAGAGCAGCTGCTAATATCAGATGGGGTTGTGGGGAGCCCCTAGTGAGTTTTCGCTAACTTTACAAAAAAAAAAAAAATACTTCAGTGAAGATATCTAGTGTGGAATAAACTACTTATTACACTAGTCAGAGTGATATGGCTAGATATTTCACTCTCAGGCTTTATTTTCACTCACTCTATTAGCCTGCCTCTATTAGCCTGCTCTTGAAATATTTTACCATATCACACTCTGACTCATGTAATAAGTATTATACATAATATATATATAATGTATATATTATATGAAACAGAACAGTCCATTACAAGGCCGTAGGAGCTGGTGGCCAGAGCCGCCCCACTTCCTTTGACTTCTCTTGTACTTTGACCTCCAAATGGTCGGTACTAATCGTTGACTTAGCTAATCAGTCTGGTGGTCAACGTGTGGGCAATGAGCTCTGAGACTTGTGCGGCTTCCAGTCACTCTACCGCTGTAGCGGAACCAAATCAACCTATCATTTCAACTGGATTTAGCAATTGGAAGGATGCCAGTAAAAAAATTAATAAGCATCAAGATAGTCATTGTCACAAAGAGGCTGTACTGAAAACCACCGCTACTGTGAATGTGAGTGAAATGTTGTCATCTGGATTAGCAAAGGAACATTTGGAACAAAGAAAATGTTTCTTAAAGGTGCTTTCTAGTGTGTGTTTTTTATCAAGACAAGGCCTAGCACTTAGAGGTGATGGTGATGAGTCTGATTCTAACTTTATGCAGCTAATTAATTAATCTGCGTTCTGAAGATCATGAAAGGATTTTAGATTGGATAAAGAAAAAAAACAGATAAATACACCTCACCACAAATGCAAAATGAAATGGTTAAAGTTATGGGTTTATCAATTCTTCGAAAGATTGCTTCAAATATTAGAAGTTCACTATTTTTGATGAAACAACAGATATGGCAAATACAGAACAAGTAGTAGTTTGCCTGCGGTAGGTTAATGAAATATTGGAAGTACATGAAGAATTTGTCGGTCTTTATCAGGTAGATACTATACATTCCGAGAAAATATATAAAGTTATTACTGATGTTATGTTGAGACTGAATCTGTGCATGTCTAAAATACGTGGCCAATGTTATGATGGTGCTTCTGTGATGACAGGAGTAAAATCAGGTGTAGTGGCCAAATTGAATGCAGCTGAACCTAGAGCTGTGTTCACTCACTGCTACGGGCATGCATTAAACTTAGCATGTGCAGATACTTTTCGACAGTGCAAATTGATGCAAGATGCTTTGGACACAACACATGAAATCACTAAATTGATTAAGAAATCTCATCGACGTGATGGCATATTTAAATGATTAAAAGAGGAAATGGCTTCTGACAGTTGTGGAATTCGAGTGTTATGTCCAACACGATGGACGGTGAAGGCAGAAGCATTAAACAGTATATTAAACAATTTTACGGTTTTGTTAAAACTCTGGGATGAATCACTAGATGTTGTCAAAGATTCTGATATGAAGGCTAGAATTCAAGGTGTAGCTGCTCAAATGAGAAAATTTGAATTTTTTTTGGAGTCTTTAGGATTTCTCATTTTAAGGCATACTGACAACCTTAGCAAAACTTTGCAAAGAGCAGATATGTCAGCAGCTGAAGGTCAAGAAGTGGTGAGCTTAACTCTCACAACTTTGAAGTCATTATGAAATGATTCTAGTTTTGATCTGTTTTGGAAGCGAACATGCATTGCTGGAGAAAAATGGGATATAAATGACCCTACCTTGCCTCGACGTCGTAAAATTCCACGGCGTCTTGATGACGGATCAGAACAATCATTTCCAGAGACTGTGGAACAGCACTATCGCATTGTGTATTTTGAAGCACTGGACCTTATTATTGCATGTGTTTCTGACCGTTTTGACCAGCCTGGTTACAAAACTTATTCAAATGTACAGAATCTACTTCTTAAAGCTGCTAAATCAGAAGATTATAGTGAAGAGCTACAGTTTGTGCAATCATTTTGTGGCTCAGATTTTAATTCAGTACTACTTTCAACTCATCTTGAAATATTTTCTCATGTTTTTTATGAGTCAGAGAAAGTTTCCTTCTCAGATATTTTAGCATTTTTTTGTGGTGGTTCTAGCCAAATCCACTTGATACCTCAAGTTGGTAATTATTAGTGATGCCAGCTACAAATGCTCAAAGTGAGAGATCGTTTAGTGCTTTACAATGAATAGAATCGTATCTTCGTACCACTATGTCTCAGCAGTGACTCAATCATTTGATGATTCTACATTTTCATCACAGTGAAACTGACAATTTAGACCTTGTTCAAGTAACAAATGATTTTATTGATGGCAATGATCATAGAAAGAAATTGTTTGGAATTGAATTTAAACAGACTGATCTTTTAAATTAAACCCATTAAAATTTCATTAGTTTAAATTCCTTGATTTGTTGTTTTTTCCCTGTAATTTACTCTATAAATATTATTTGTGCATTTTTTTTGTCATTCATATTTTGTGTAATTCTTACTTCTCTTAAATATTTAATGGCAAATAATGGTGACATTTGAATGTAGGCCTCTTCACAGAAATATGATAATCAATATTCCAACTATATATATAACTGTAGATAAAGTTTACAGACTGTAACATGGGCCTCCCCACGTTTGAAATCCTTCCTACGGGCCTGCATTATGGAACACAGATGAGCACACAGCACATCATTAGCTACTCCTCTAATTCTTCTTATGAATGGAACAAAAATTCAAATGTTTTTCCCCTGAGAGGTCATTGATAAAGCAACACAGTGTACTGGAACTGTTGCTAGGGGCAACTCCAGGGCTTGGAGACCGAAACTGTTTTATCACATGTACACCCAAACATTCAGTCTGGAACAAGTGATTCCAGGAGAATTCCTCAAAATAACGATCAAGCCTAAACCTCAAACAGGTAGCTATAAGTGATGGATTGCTTGTTTAGTTGTGACTGACCCAGTAATTTATTCACTATTTTTGTAAAGCATAATAAAAATGAACTTAACAATTATGCTCACTTGCTAATTATTTGCGATATATTATGACAAGTTTGGCAAAATCCCAGTTCAGCTGCACATCTTTCCAATTAGCTGGTATGTACTTCAACGCCCCCAGTGATTAAAACAACAATTAAATAACAGCAGCAATCGGTCAACTTTTGCCCTTGTGCTCCTCTTCCCTTGCAGCACTTTATTTACTTACTATATCATAGAGATTTCTGTAAAAATCTTCAATCTGCATAATGCCAAAGGTTTAAACCATAAATCAAGTGCCTACCAACTTCATCCTGCCCTGGCTTCCCCACCATGACTGAAATTGTTCCGACAGAAGCCTTGGTGATAGAGTGATCAGAAGGGAAGAAGTAAGCTTCTGTTTGGCTCACATTAGCAGGGTTCAATCAAGTGGGACGGCAGCCCCCGCCCCTCCTTAATATTAGCATGTTGTGTGCATTATGCCTACTAAAGCATCTAGCTCCTAATAATTTCATGCTAATTACTCTCAATGATTTAGTATAAAAATAGATTTGTGTAGGTAATAGCATGAAAAACCGTGCTGCGCCAGCGTTAAAAAAAAAATCATTTGCACTGTAGCTACACTGTATCATTCACTTACTATCTCTGTATTTCAGGATTAGCTTCCTCTGGAACTTTGTTTTCAACCTATGGCTCCTCCTAATCTGTTGAAAAAATTCCAGTCTAATATGGGTAGAACTGTGCTAAAGAATGACATTGTCTCCAACTAGAAACAACTCGAATTGTATGCTTCCAAGGCTAGAGCTGCACACATGAGCACTTACCTGTACTATGTTACTTAGCTACCATGGTATTTCACTTAGTTTCTGTGCTATTTCACTTGGTTACATTATTTCACTTTCCCCGTGCAATTTCAATTGAACAGCGATTTCTCCGACACCTTTTTAATGTACTTTTAGCCTTGTAACTTAGTTTGTGTGTGTATTATATATATATATATCACAATTATCAAGTTCTGACCCTTCATATACATACTTGTTATATCACAGAGATTTCAGTAACAATCTTCAATTAGCGTAGTGCAAAACTTATATACAAATACAAAAGAGAAGCAGTGGACTTGCCCAAACCTCCCTTAAACACATATAACCCTGACTAGCCACACCCCTTAATCATTGCATTCCTTAATTACTACATTCTACACAATGCCCTTTCTGCTGAGTCAGCACACATGTCAGCTCTATCTGATCATTTGTTACTTGTTTATAACGCAATGGAGACATTTTGAAGCACAGGGGACATACTTCTGCAAGAATTTCAGAATTTCAAGAATTTACAAACCTGTAGTGATGCAAAGGAGTACAATCCAGTAATTGACCTAGAGGGAGGCGGGGCATACTGCCACCTTGGCAACAATGACAACGAAAAACATGTTGCCAATGACGAAAGTAAATACATGTCTCGCAATGGAATTAAAAAAACTTCAGATATTAATTCGAACGAACAATCCATTGCAGGCCAGCATAAAAGTAACCAATACAAGAGAACTAAGTAACCCAACTTAACGACTGACTGGCACTGTATAGGGACCAGGAATCCAATAGAAGTATAGGAGGCTTCAGTGCAATACAGTATTGCTATGAAAAGGGATAAGCATTCTCAAAAATACATTGGGTTAATTCTATATTAAGAAGTAATTGGTAGGTCTATAAAACAACAAAGACTTCTGCATGTATTCCTAAACCATCTTTCTCTTCTTCCTTCCTTTCCAAAATTATCTAACCTTTGATGAGGGTTGGAGGATGTGAATACTGTACTAAAGGACTGAACATGGCCTCCCACATGCACACAACAAGAAACAAATTACTCACTAACTACTCATGGCACACAGACACCCACACAAATAGCAGAGTGACAGAACTGAGGAAGGACAGCTGCACACAGGGACAGCAGTTTGATAGACTATGGACTGACAGTTTGCCAGACTATGGGCTGACAGTTTGACAGACAAATTGGCAGACTAAAGTTAACTTGCTGATAATCTCTCCACAAAAACAACAACAAACAAAACAATAACCAACAACATCACATTGGGAAGTTAGCAAGAAAATAAATTGACAATGAATGGACTAAAACCAAAGACCTCCACTTGAAGTTGGAGAGTTGCCAATAGAAACAGCCTACTAAGTGCAGAACCAAAGTGTGCTAAATAAAATGAACCACTTCACATACTACTTTAAGTGTGGATGACAATTGTTGCCCGTAAGTACCCCTCAGGCAAGAAACTAGAAACTGATAAGGATATAACTTTTCCAGTTCATTGACTCAAAAAAGGAAGACTTGAGACCAGTTGGCTATATCATCACACATGCAGTGAGAATCCTACATAGACTAAGCTACTACCAATGCTATGCACAAATGCACATTCCATTCTAAGGAACACAATACTCAGCTAAGGCTGCAGAGCTCAAGTCAAATTCACCAACACAATAAATTTTTCTGCATACACAAAGCTATAGCTACATGAATAGGTGCACACTTTGAACAAATAGCCACATTCACTTACAATTACTGCACTTTCAGCCTTTCACAAGCCTAGAGCTTGCAGACAGCAACGCACAAACACAACAGGATAAAGACAAAGTGAACTTACAAAATAGAAGACACTAGGCTTTCCGCACAGGGTCAGCTTACACAAAAAAATGCGACGAATTCAGCTTGGTAGTGTGCCGCTGACGATTAAATACACCTCGAATATTTCAACTACTCAACCAAAATTGCTGGAGGAAGGGGTATTAAGTTTTCAACCCTAGCAGCATCTCGCAGGCAGGCTGGCGTTGTTTAAAAATTAAGTGCTACTTACATACAGGAGGTGGCAGCGTGTGATAAGTTACAGAACCTTCTCCCCCACTTGTCAAAAAACTTCGTTACCCTCACCACAACTCCGGACTCCAATTTAGCTCCGCGGTTGTAATGCCCACTCAGATATGCTGGTTCGGTTTCTAAGGGCGTAATGGGCGGAGCTTACCCTTCGTCAAGTGCGCTCTATTACAGGCTGTTTTATGTTTATCACATGACAACAACTTGGAGTAAAAGAAGGTGGTATATATGGAAAAAGTAATTGTAGTTATGCTGTAGATAGACCTAGTAGGATGGAGGCTGCAAGACCCAAGCCTAAAGTGAAGAAGAGAGGCAAGCTATGTCGCTGTTAATGCCTGTTAGTTGTCATATTTCTCCTTTTTATATTTCTTCAGTTTCTAAACGACCAAAGAGTAGTGCTCAAGATAAAATTGTGACAGAAAAAGAAAGTCCCACTACAGAAAGAGTATGTTGACTATAGTTATGAGCTTATTATGCAGCACTTAGCTTGCTGCTTGCTGCAATTGGATTCTGCAAAAACAGTCTAGGGCTTTAATTGAAGTGCTAACAAATATCAATTAACACCCCACCTTGCAGATACTAATATTCATTTAATATTGGCAACCAACTTAACTTTTGCCACTCAATTTGACTGGTTTATATGTATGCATCATGTTTGATTACCTAAAGCGATAACAATATCAATAAATAATAATAATAATAAAATAAGCAGGAAATACTGGTGGAACAGTCTTCTACATACAGTTCAGTATAGTATATTCAGCCCAAGTTAGTCAAATTTCCCCCTATTATTAGTATGTCACAATATTTAAATTACGGAATGAAGGAGCAAGTTGTCAATGACCAATTTTCCTACTATAGTTAGTGTACACGCAGCTTCCTGTCTCATAGGCTAAGGCAAAGTGGGTAAGTAGCATATTTAAGTATGGAGACTTCACCTGAGACTTCTGTTTGGTGATATAACTTCACTCAACACTTTATTTCATTATGTATAAAAAATGAGTTTACATGTTGTTGTTTTTTTTTTACAATCGTGCTTCTAATTGTATGGGTGGATACCTTTTACTGATTAAAAGTGAGGGCTTCTAGTTTGTATGGCTAGTTAGGAGCATAATTGCAGCATTTAGATTTTGAGAGGCACTATTTCATCATCACCTGTGTATAGAGGAGCTAAGAGTAACTTCATATTATACTTCCTTGGATCAGTGGATTAGCAACTCCCTGTATAAGCTAAAGTGTGGTGTCTGGTCCCAAGTTCACTTATGTAGTTTCTATAATAAAAAGGGTTTGAAAATTTGGGTGAGGGCCATAAGCTTATTCACTGCAATGCCAGCATTCAGCATCTATTACAAGTTGTGTGGCACTTATGATACCAGGGAGGAAGTAAGAATGTTGTGTGTTTGCAAGTGTACGTGTGTGTGTATGTGTGTGAAGAACATACTATGAACACAATAGCCGCATGCAATAAGGTGTGATGTTTGATTGGTCATTTCTAATCATTCCAATTGTTTAAGTACCAGTTATTTATGGCTGCCTGCCGCTCAGTCTGGTGGAGTGCTGATAGTGCCTAATTAAAAGGTGTGGTCACTACTGCTGCCTCAATAGCAGACTTGGCTGTCTTGCTCCCTAGCTGGAAGGGAGCAGTTATTTGGAGTGCATTTCTTGTAAATCTACCGGAAGGACCGGCAGTGAGATTTAGTTGTTATTATTGTGCTGTTGTTGGTATAACAAAGACTTGTGACATCAAATGAATGTGTTTGACTGCTGCCTAAGATGGAGACACGACTGCTTCTCTGTTATTATGTGCACGTATAAACTCACTGAGCCATCCAGATTAATGTTGCTGATTGTTAGTACTTTCTAACGATTTTTTTCCTTCAATTCTTCTGCCCTTATTTGTATTTTTGTCCTTAGTAGAGTATGTAGTAATGATCTTTAACATATGCACGATTGCAACATATTAAGATAGTCATGGTATGAAGGGACACCACTACTAACTGGTTAATCCCACTGGTTATGCTATAATGTGCTTGCACTTGTTTTTATAGTGATGCTTCATAAAGTGTGCAATTGTTCCTACCGTCAGAGACTCACTCCACTAGACAACATGCATCTATCATCACTTGTTCTGAGAGCTAATCACACATCAAATCTGAAGTGATTGGACTAACCTGGCTATCCGTTAGGCAGGGATTCTGTAGTCCAGTTGATCTTGATCGATTCACCACTTTAATCAAATTGGGCATCACAAAAATAGTTGATACTGAAATTTATACTGTGTTAAACGTAGAGGTTGCATTTATATTTCCATGCTATTCTTGGTAGGTGAAATGTGTGGCATAAAAAGAAGAATCCCAACATGCCTTTTGACATTCTTCTATTCTTTCAATTCGTTCCACACCATTTTTAAAATGAGTGACCCAACTCACAAAGATCATTTTTGTGAGTGCTATAGTAGAATAACCAAGTCTTGTTCCTGTCACTGCTGTGTGTGTGTGTGTGTGTGTGTGTGTGTGTGTGTGCCAAAGTGCTTGTTGATTAAAGATGACCCCTCAGGTTAGTACCTCACAGTACTCCGACGGTACACTGTGTGCAGTTGAAGTTAGCTGCGTCATTGGCTAATAGTACTCGCCAGGTTCCTTTGGTTTTAGTTTTTTGTTTGTTTGTTAGTTTTTCCCCTTCAGTTAAGGTGCTTACTTATGTGGCAATGTTTCCCAGTTTTTGTGCGCGGTAAGTTGTTGTAATGCGTTCTAAAATGGTCTCTGTGAAGTTGGTGACAAAAGTATCGGGCTACGCATTTTTACACGAACTTTGCACTTAAACCTTTTTGTTTTGTCACTTTTGTGGTAGGCTCTGTCAATGGAGCAATTATGATGTGCTGGCCCCCTAATGCCTGGCTTCTTCTCAACTAGCCACAGACACGCGGTGTGACAATGTTCCTATTACAATTTTATACCGTATGCATACATGTACCTTCTCTCTCTCTCTCTCTGTCTACTATGAAAGGATTAACAATTGTTGTTGTGTTTTCTTTCCTCCACCTCCTAATTGTGTGGACTGTTTTACAGCGTTTGCATAGTGAGGGTGCACATTATGTGGTAGGAAGCTAACCTATATCTATAGGGTGGGTAGCTAGAGGACTGCATGAAATATATATCACTATAACCTCATGACCTGATCGTAGGGCAGGAATATATCAATATTCTGTATAATGAAAAAGTGTGTGCATGTACTCTCTTATATATAGCTCTAATCAGTTCAGTTCTCCTGCTTATTTGGTTCTATTAAATTGTTCTGCTTCTGTTACTTACCTCTTCTCTCTGTTTGCTAATAGAATTTGAAGTACAATTCTTCAATATTGAACATTCATAGCTGAACTGTAGCGTTTGCATACTCTACCAACCTTCTGCTCTCCTCTGCTGCACTGTTTTGTTTGTTTGTTTGTTTGTTTTTTGTTTTGTTTTCCCCCCAGAGGGTCTATCACTGTTGTCTTTTCACTCATGGCTAACAGGAACATTGTGTTGTTGAGTTGCTGTGATTAGTATGTCTTGTATGGGTGAGAGTGAGAATGCTGAGTTAGCATTCAAGCTACCTATGTAGGTAAGTGGCAGAGACTATTTAGCTCACAAACTCTTCATCCACGCATGTCATTGTGCATGGGCGTAATAATCATGTAGACTAGCGTACAATTTAACAGTTCATATATCGTATCCAAGACAGCTGTCAGTAGAATTTCACTGTACATCAATGTTATGGTATGGTCATATATCGTATCCAAGACAGCCGTCAGTAGAATTTCACTTCTTTTTTTGTTGTTGTTGTATAAAATACTTTTTTTTATTGTTAGTATCCAGTCCTTTGGGAATTTTTTTTTGTTTTGTTTTACTTAACAAACTAGTTTAGATTCCCAAATGGGAAATTATATTACAAGGACAGAAATTCTGGCAGTGTAAAAGCTATTCTGTAGTGAATTAACATGATTGTAGTTCTGATGGAAAATGTTTCTGATGAGACCCAGCAAATTTTTTTTTAAGACTTTAGATGTGATTATAGATGATCATTAACATCTCTCTAATAATTATAGCAGTATAATTTGTTTCTTATTTAACCAAAACTAAAATTTGAAAGTGAAAAAAAAAAAAGGTTTTGAAAGCATACATAGTGGCATTATAGTATTTTAAACAATGCAATCTCCTGTTTGTAAATATTAATTTTAGCCCCAATCTAATGAATTATAGTTTCTTGGTGTACAGGAACTTACGCATGGAACAGAATGCATCGACGTCGTTTCTATTTTAAGAGACACAAGCCCCTCCTCCTTTCCAGTCCCAGTTGAAGCTGCTCTATACACTACATATAGTGCCATTACTAGCACTGTTGTAGTCAGCCTTGTACATGTAGTATAATCCATGTCTCCCAGCTAGTTGCTTGCTCTGAATTCTTAAAACTATTCGGCAAGATTAGGGGTTCTTTTTTTCTTCAGCGTAGATTGCAGCAAATTGTCTTTGTGTTATGTTTAGTTTGTTATTGAGTTGTATTCTGACGTGGGAGTTTTGGTAGGAAGTCGTAGAAGTATGTCAGTGACTAGGGGATGCCACGCAATGAGTGCATCAGAGGGGCACACTGGACAAGCAACATCAGTCGTGGCTGCAAGTAGTCGAGTAGTCTTTGTTGAATGGGGAACAATTTTAGTTCTTGAGATAAAGATATTAGTGCATTCAGTTGTAAGCAACTCTCAGCAGATATGTATTAGTATTGATGGGTAGCAAGGAGTTAGCCAAACTGAAGTAATACTTTATTTTCATGGGATTTGATGCTACCTAAATGCTGCAAATTTCAAGCATTTACGTATTCTCAGAAGCTAACTCTTATTAAGATCTTTACCCAACCCTCATCTAATTCATTTCCAATTCCATGTGCTACTATTTATACTATGCCACATGTGTATGATGTCCCTGTATACATTTATATATACTATGTTAATGTAATGTGTGCAATTGGTAACATCCCACACTTGCTCATCAGTAAATGTAACATTACTCCTATTGCAATCTTCTAATTTTTTTTAATTAATTTAAGTTTTTATTTTTATTATATATATATATTTTTTATTATTGTTGAGTGCAGTTGTTTTCTCTTAGACAAATTTCCTATCCAATTTGTTTGGAACATCAGTCGAAGTCAATCTGTCTGTCCACATACATAGTTAGATGTGCAATGCACTTGTAGAACTATTTACTCCGTATTTCTTGTCAGGAGTTGTTCATCTTTCACATGAGCAAGATTCTCTACATAAGTGAGGTTGCTCCTGCACTAATGCAATTTGCTGCATGTTACAAACATAAGGCTTCATGTGGATCTTCTTGGAGTATGTTTCTAGCAGTGGAATTATATGGCATACAATTCCTTATTAGGTGTTTAGAGACACATAACTGGAAAACACAATAATTTTACAATGTTACTGTAAATTTTACTTTTCTTCTTTCAATAAATGACAATCGTACATGAATGAGATGCAGACAGCAACCAAAAACACTTACTACAAAGTGTTATCGCACAAAAGCCCCAACTTTAGGTTTACTAAATAAGACAGTGTTTGTTAAGAAAATAACATGTTGTAAAATAACATACTCTCTCTAATGCAGGTGTGCAACCCCTCCAACCAAACAACCAAAAAAAACAAAAAAAAAAAAAAAATACAAAAAAACAAAAAACAAAAAAACAAAAACACAAAAAACACCCAACAACAAACAAAACAAAAAACACCAAACAACACATCAAAAAAACCCCCCAACACAAACCCAACCACAAACCAACCCCCCCCCCCCCACCCCCAACCCCCCCCCCCTCCCCCCCCCCCCCCCCTCCCCTCCCCATCAGTAACCAAATAATGACCTTGTCATAGGTATCAAGTTTTGATTCTTTATAGTGACTTATTTACATGCATGTAATTTCCGTTTGCTTAGTTTGTGTACTAATGCATTATAATAGTGCTGGAAAGAAAGATGAAAGTGAAGGTATATGTACATGCTTAAAAATTAAAAAGGAATTTCAAGTATTTATTACTCAGTACAAAGTTTTGTTGTAGGAAAGATCTTACCAAACAACTACCTTTGATGGAAGGTCTCCATATTGCTAAGTTAGACTGAAGCACAGGCAGAGGTATGAACCAGTCAAAGGTTTGAACCTCCGTCAATTCTCTACATGCACTACAACAGAGAGCTTATTGAGATTATTAAATTCGTCTGATGCATTTGTTCCACTCCATCGTAAAGTCTCTTTCAAGTTAGAATGACTTACTTGACCAAACCTCACATTATACCTCAGTTGTAAGTAACAGTTTGAGCATCACTTTCAGTAATTCTTAGATGACTGCTGGCAATAGCTTCATTCTTGTTCAGTGCAAGAATGCTAGACTAAACTGGCATGATCAGAATCACTCCCAAACCCTAAAATTTGAGTATGTGAAGGAGTTACATATAAATATTCTGCCTACGTGCTTGCCTGTCTGTTGATCTGCTAGTGTATAGGTCAGCCTGTCAGCCTACCAAGGTTTATAAGGAAATAGCATAACCAATGAATAATGAACGTGACTAATGACACATGCTAGAAGTTATCATTGCTGTATTATTTGTATGACTTGAGATTATTGAATCCATTATCTACACGGTTCGGGAACGTCCCTGTCATGTCACTGCTTATGTTTATGGACACTTTTCAGACACATCCTATAGTTTTCTGTGCGCTATCCATTTCCATTATAACATTTTTCACCCTACCTTGCGTGTCAAACATATTCCTTGTATCTTGCACGCAGGATTTTGCACTCAGGATTTCGCACACATGGGTTCATACAAGGAAGCTAAATAGCCTTGTATCCTTTCTTTTGCAAATGCTATGAAATCTACTGATTTTTTCCAAAGATTTGAAATCCTTCCAATAACTTTCACATGCCGTGGACAGTAATGAATCAGCAATATACTGTTGTGAACTGAAGTAGTCCTTTCCTTCTGGCAGGACAAGCCACTATATAGTAGCCACATAAAGAAGTCCTTATCCTATGGAGTCATGAAATAAAAATTGTGCCTCAATAAATTTTCCTATCATTAAGTTAGGATACAATGAATAACACTTCCAACAGCGACTGTGTGTGTGTGTGTGTGGGTGTGGGTGGGTGGGTGGGTGGGTGGGTGTTCTGTGTAAAAAATGATATGTAAGGTCCCCATTCCATTTAGGATTTAATTAGATTATAGGCTTCTAGACCGTCCTTTACTCAATTTTGAAACTAATTGTTGACAAATGTATGTACTGTACAGCAGATTGAAGATGGTGTCCAGACTGTACCAGAGTCTCAGTGTGCCAACACTTCAGACAGTCCATCCAGTAAGATTTCCGACCTAATTTCACAATCTGAAGGTCACAGTTCTGTGAAGGAGAATGCCAAGCTCTCGGCTAAAAAGAAGATCGTAGAGTGTGATGTAAATTCTGACAGTCGGTCTGAGTCCAATATTGCAAACATTGATAATCTTACTGGAAAACAGGAGAAGATGGTGGCTGAAAGGAGCGATAAAGATGATTCCAGAGGCAGGTCTGACTCAAGTGTGAATTGCAGTACTGTGGCTTCAGACAAGAATGTGGAGAAAAATGGTGGCACTAGTGAGAGCAAGAAAAGCTCACTGAAGTCTGCTGATGTAAAGAATTTAAATTTAAATAAAGAAGAGGCTTTGGGATCTAAACCTTCATCTCTTAAAGACATAGGAAGTGTTAGTGAGGGTGAAAATTCTCTGAATGTAGCAAGTATCAATTTGCCTCTTGCCACACCCACTTCCACTCCCCTTCAGGCTGGACTTAGTCAGTCTGGGAAGACTTCAATTCAGTCAGAACTACAGGACCCTATGCAGCGATTATCAGTGGATAATTTGACCACACCCTCGGCTCCTGTTCAGACTGCACCCTCAGCTCAAGCTCAAACCACACCCACCACCGTAACTACTTTAATGGTAGAATCTTCTGCCCCTCCGCTCATAGATCTGGACACAGTTCCTGCCTCTCGATCTGGTTCAGCCACAGTCTCAAGAGTTGCACCAACACTGGAGACAGTGGTCTATCCCAAACTTGATAGCAGGCTGGAGGGTGAGTTAGTGGAGAATTAGTAAGGTCAGCAATTCATCCTGGTTTCTATTGGTCTGACATCCACCTACTGCATTCTATTTACTGCCTGCACTCAATTCACTTCCTGGTCGTGTGTGTGTGTGCGTGTGCGTATTTAGGAGAAGCATCACTACAAGATTTGGTTCCATACTCTGAAAATGATCTGGCATACTTTACTCCCAACCCACAGCTCGACAATAATGAGCTCTTCGTGGAAAATTTTATTTCAGTAAGTCTGGACTACTTTAGTAGATGGAAATTGATAAGTATCTTATTTATTTCTTGTCACTTGCAAGTTCAAAGGGTCCGTATTTACCTGTCGTATATAAATTCAACCTCAGTGTCTTAAAGGAATTCTATTACATTTAGCTAATTAAAATGAAATTTCAGTTATGTGTGTGTGTGTGTGCAAGCAACCTTTAGAGTTTTAAGTAATGCCACATTTTGCTAACAATAGCCCTTTGTACTGCCACTTTGTTTAATCTCAACAGAATAACATTTTGAGGTACTTGTGGAGTGTCCAATAAAGGGGGGAAAAAAGGGGGGTTGGGAGGGGGGGCGGCGGGGGGGAAGAGAGAGAGAGAGAGAAAAAGAATGTTGTATTAGCCTATTACATATATTATCATATGGATCTGTTCTATCTTCTTTCTACTCATGTCCTGTTTATAGAGCAAATCCTGTAATTTGTAAGACTAATCAGTGCATGCAATACATGTTTGTGCTGTACAACCGTGTGATTGTGTGTGTGTGTTTGTAGAGTGTTTCAAACATGAACAGTGAGACTCATGAACTTTATGACCTTCTCATGACGTACCTCAAGACCAAACGAGCTCTCACACACTGTCTCAACCACATGAAGGATCTCAGAAAATCCTACAAGAACTGTGATGGCCTCACCTGGCAGTTTGAGAACAAAGAAGCATCCTCCTCGGTAAGTGAGATCCATGGTGTATACATACATGTACAGACCGTTTCATACAGACTATGGGCCCTGGGTCCCCCTCCCCTTTTTCCTTTTTTTCCTTTTTTTAATTAATGATCATATAAGATATATATATACATATCCTTACTCTACTGTAAGTGTTTAAAAATATACTATATTTCTTTAAAATCAACACTTTTTAATTTGTAGTCCTTCAAAGAGAATATGTAATAGTCTGTCTAAGTTGTCATCTGTTTCATAGTCATGACTTCATCATTTTCATGTGGGCTAAATGGTTTGTTATGACTCTACAAAATTCCCTGCCATAGTGAAAAATCCTGCATGAATCCCTGCATGTACATACCTGTCACTACTGCTTGTGTCTGTGTCAACCTGCCATACATATGTACATTGCCTCTTCTGGTGTCTCAGTACATTTTGTGCCCATACATGGTGTATATGTTTTATTTCATTTTCTTGTTTATTGTTTGAATTAATACCAGGGTAAATGTGGCGATGGCTCTAAAGTAGCCCACACCTTTCCATACAGAGTAGCTGTATTTTACACTGACCACCTCATCAAGGCTACTGCCACTCTCAAGGAAATCAGACAGCTCCTAGATGAGGTGAGTACCCACCATTACGTTATCCACGGAAACATGCAAGGAATCCACGTCAGTAATAATTCAATTTGCCTTTTTTTAAATTAATCTGCCATGCTGTCTGACGTTGCTGTACATAATTGAACTGAGTAAAATGATACATTGTGTGTGTGTGTTTTTTAGGAGATGTGTATTAAGTGGTATTACAGTCAGCTGGCTAGAGTGCATGTGGAACAGCATCTCTATCTCCTGATGAGGTCGGTACAGGGTCTTCAAGATTTGTCACCTACCAGTCCCCTCACTGGTAAGTTCGTATGCGTATTCAGAAGTGAGGCTTTCACACATGCATGCACATGGCACTCACATGGCACTCACACACACCTGAGGTGCGTGGTGAGGTAAAAAGTTAGCTAGTACAGTAACTAATATATATATATATATATGTAGTAGTACTAGTGGTAGTAGTAGTAGTAGTAGTAGTAATAGTAATAGTTTCTCTTCAGTGGTCAGCGTTTTAGTGCCTCAGAAGTGCTAGATATCTAACACTAGATATGCCATTAAATTAACTGAACATATCACAGTCGAAATGAACATTTTAACCCTTTTTTCCTCTCATCACTTTATTGCTCTTGTGATAGTGGGTTATTCTTCAAGTAACGTTTTTGTTTATAGTTCAATGGAGGCAAGGGGTAACTTGAGAAGTACCTAAAACGTTATAAGTCTTGTAAAAATTTAAATACTTTTCTGGGCCATGGCGCTAATCCAATGGCAATAATTAGGTTTAAGAGGAACTGCAGCTGTATAGTGTGTTCTCATTTATGTGAGAGGTTGGACATAGCTATTAGTGTGTAACAATAATACATACATACACTGTACATACACTGTATAGACAGATGTCACTTGCTCATCGCATACACTTAATAGGCTCTTGGATTGTTAAAAAAACAACTACAGATAATAAACCAATTGAACGTTTAGTTCAATCAAAACTTACAACTAAGGTCTGCATCTCCAGGATTGCTACCTGGTTTTGGATCTAAATTCATTAATGAGCTTTATTGAGCATCATGCTGGTATAATGGGGTGAAATTCATGAAATTGTTTTGGCAATAGTCAGCTATCTTTTTATCTTTGCACTCCTTGCTTCTGTTCAGCCATCAAATGTAACCTACGTCCAGAAGCTATAGTATGCTACTGTGTATGTGCTCACATAGTTTGACTGTATTCACTAACTCATTTCATTGCATGATCCAATATGTTTCACAGTGATGCAATGAAGTCCAGTGGGTGTGGTGTTGATGTGCGTGTAGGTTGGATTCCCTTCTGTCCTCCGGGCTGTTTGGATAGCTACTGTTCCCGGTTGCGGGACAGTATCTCTGTCCTGTTTCACTTTGAGAGACAGCCGGTGGTGGATCAAGACTTCACCATGGACTGTAGGAAGTGGCTCATTCAACTGGTACATAAATATCTCTTCTGCTCAGATTATGTAGAATTATTAGTATAGGTGTGGGGGAAAAATTAAGTTTTCGGAGAGATAGTTCATGCCAAAAATTGGTAAATATTACATTTCAAGGGTTTTTATTAGTTTTTTTTTTTTTTTGTGTGTGTGTGTGTGTGTGTGTGTGCTAGACAAGTGTCCTAATGAGAGTGAGTTCTCTGTCGGAGCATCAGTTCCTTTTCAACCACCTGTTACGCTGTCCTCCTGGAGTCGGGGATTGGGGGGCGGAGCTTCTGCAAATTGTGCCTCCCTCTACAACTAGGGGCCTTTTGCAGAATCAGTTTCAAACAAGAGGTACTGTAATAGTGAGTGGCTGGCTGTTGGGGTGTGGCATAGGACATGCTAATACATGTATATATATATATATATATTATATACTGTAGATTTTAGTTAATGAACAATTTATTGCATTATGGATTTTTTTAATTGTATCTCCTTTAGGGGACTCTAATTACTCTCATGATTGGGGAGTGGGGCTTGGTCTCCATGGTGACTGGGGTGGACCAGTGCTGGACCACTTCATGACGATGCTGGCCACTTTGATGCTACCAGTCAAGTAAGTTTATGTGTGTGTGAGTGTGTGTGTGTGTGTGTGTGTGTGTGTGTGTGTGTGAGATAAAATTGAATACTGGGGCACACAGTAATTCTGATGTCATCAGTCGATGCACAGCATTATAATTAGTTGCATATCCAGGTTGAGGTTACAGGAAGGGCGGACTGTCTCTAATGTTTATACAGGTGCCACTTTTGTTGTTGTTGTTGTTGTTGTTGTAGAGAAAGAGAGAAGTTCTTGTCTGGACTGAATGGCAATGGAGCTGATGGCTCCCCACCTCTTGTGAATCGCAATGCATCGGTGCCGTGGGCTTTCATTGATGAAACTGATGTGGTACATACATAGATAGGCAGAATTTGTTGAGTTAGGATGAGGATGGAATGAGTTGAAGGGAGGTTTGATTAGTGTTGTTGTTTTTTGTTTGTGTGTGTGTGTGTGCAGGATAGTAGGAGTGGTCCCAGTGGCCACCTCATGTCTGAGTCTGACTATATCTTCTTCTTCAACCAGTTCCCCTTCAGTGACATGTTTGCATACATCTTACAGTTCACCGGAGAAGGTTAGCATGTGGCACTAACATCTGAACAATATTGTAGTTCACGCCACATACTATTATTGGATCTATGTTGTTGAGTATATTCTAGTAGATGGTATTGTCATGGTAACAATATATTTTTATTTAATGCCCACCACCAACCACCACCAGAGGAGTACAGTCTGTCTCATGTGACCAGTCACCAGATGCTGAGACTCATAGCATTCTGTACAAGTCTGATTCGACTGCTGGGTACCGCCTTCTCGACACTCCGCCTGGCCAGGTACAAGGAGTTCAGTAAACAGGTCGGACAGACTATCAGGTTAGTGTGTGCAAATAAAATGCACGCATGCACATACAAACATGCAACACAGTCGCACAAACACACAAAGGTATATGAGGCTTTAAATCCCTCTGAGTTATTTGTTCCCTATATTACTAGGAACACTGTGGCGTTTGTTTCGGACCACTGGTCAGCTTATCGAGCCTATCGGATCTTGCGAGGCGATGATTTGGCCAGTCTGCCAACTGAACTGCAAGGTTCGGAGTACAAGCACTCTCTAAACAGATTACAGGTGGAGTTTGACCAATATGTTTTGCGCTCGGTCAAATGGATCCTCACAGCACAAAAGTGAGTAAACAATAAACAATTCTCGCACGTACAGCGTTGGAAAGTATTGTGTTGTGTATATAATATATACAGTGTGAGCATAATAATAATAGTAGTAGTAAGTGCAACAATGCTTAATGTGTTGGTTGTGTAGATGGAAAAATGAAATTTTAACAATTCTCTTCATTATTTAAGTTATTTTCCTGCTATGCCAACTGTGCAGGTCTACATGCAGATGTGCCCTGTCAGTTGGTGTAGTGCATGTTACATAATGCAGGTCTTGAGTAGAGACAGCTGTTCTCTGCTCATCATGAAGCACATGTGTATTTCACATGTATATGTGTCATGGTGTGTTACAGGCTGGGAGCATGGCAGTTCCTGGCTGACATGCCTTTTGGCAGCATATCTCTTACCACTAGCTGGAACATCTTCTGGAACATCTACTGTAAAAAGACCTCTTGTGAGGAAGCAAATCCAGCAGGAACAACTGGGACTGCTAGTGAAGGAGGAGCATGCCCAGAGAACCTCGACACTAACATGCCTTTCTCTCCTAGCAACATAGCAGACATTCAGGAGGCACTGAAAGGTCAGAGTGCAGGAGCTAGTGTGGACTTTTATCATTCTTTGGAGCTTGATATTTATTTATTATTATTATTCCAGAATGGCATGAATGCTTTATATAGTTTGTGTGTATGTGTGTGATGCGTGCTTGTGTGTGTGATGTGTGTATGCATATGTGTGTGTGATGCGTGCTTGTGTGTGTGATGCGTGCTTGTGTGTGTTGTGTGTGATGCATGTGTGTGTTTTGTGTGTATGTACATGTGCATATGTGTGTGCGTGTTGTGTAGTGGGTACTCACAAGGATCAGTTTGTAGATAGCCTTATGAAGACGTATACATCGGAGGCTGTGTTCCTTCTCACCACTCTGGTCAATATGGTGCGAGCCAGGTCATGTAACTCGCATAGTGGGTCATGTGACCTCAAAGCTGAGCAAGCATTCATTAACACTGTGACCCTGGAGATATTTGAGGTAAACGTGCATGTGTCAGAAACTTGAACCACATGCTTTGTTGTTGGTTTGTTTGTTTATTTTATTTATTTTATTTATTATTATTATTATTTTTTTTTTTTTTTTTTGCCAGCAAAGCAACTGTCAGGTTTTCTCATTATAATGTCAAGCAATATTTAATTAATTTGTTCTTATGCATTGGAAAAGAGGCGTGATTAGATACAACACATGCAGTTAGTGTCAATGTATGTTTGAGGATATAGGGGTGTGGCAACTGTATAATATACACTCTACTCTGTTTGTACTGTGTCATTTTCATTGTCATATAATTAGTTTTGATAACCGACCTTCAGCAGACTTTGCCATATGGAAATTACTGGCATTAGTGGATGTAGGAGTCTTTTACACACTGGAGATTAATTTGCATGGGAAGGCAATGGATGAACAAATATAATTCATAGAATGTATTAATCTGTAAGATTCCATGTAGAGTGTAGCTGGTGGTGGGAACTTGTCACTTCAGGCAGATGAAGTGGATACCAAAGCAAGTATAGAATTAGCTTGGGACTAAGTACAGAAGTTAACTCAAGTACTTTATTACCGGTGTGTCACAACATGTGCTACTTACAAGTTAATTTAATTTAGTATACACTTGACCATGTCTATACGTATTATGATTTTCTCTACATTGTTTAGTGCACACAAGTAGTTGAGTATGCCAGAGAGACGTACTTCAAGACGGGAAGTGATTTGCTGGACAGTATAGCTGCCGTCCACCCGTTTGTCATTTCAACATTGCTTGGCAGAGTGGAGACAGCAGTTGGAGCTGTGGGAGAGGTAAGGGGGATCTCTGGAGCTGTGGGAGAGGTAAGGGGAGCTGTGGGAGAGGTAAGGGGGATCTCTGGAGCTGTGGGAGAGGTAAGGGGGATCTCTGGAGCTGTGGGAGAGGTAAGGGGGATCTCTGGAGCTGTGGGAGAGGTAAGGGGGATCTCTGGAGCTGTGGGAGAGGTAAGGGGGATCTCTGGAGCTGTGGGAGAGGTAAGGGGGGATCTCAGCAACATTGTGTGGTTAGGTAAAGCAACATATGTAGTGTAGGTAAGGGGTGCCATGGGTACACAGCAACATTGTGTGGTTAGATAAAGTGTGGCACGGCTACATACTTTAGGTAAGGGATGATACAGTTACACAGCAGCACAGTGTAGGCAAGGAATGACACTGCGGATAAGGGAATGCACGATGTTGTGCAGTTAGTAGTAGTAGTAGTAGTAGTAGTTGATGGCGTATTACAATGTATACATTATTTCAGAAATGTTGTAGAAAATGCCTATACATACTATGACACTATTCTGTAGAAAATGCCTACACATACATACATATTGTGTGCATGTGAATATCTATGTATGTGTACATGTGTTCCAATCAGAACTGCATCCAACTCTTCAAGCGGTTGTCTCTGCATCTGTGGGTGCCACGCCCTCGGGACTTGGAACTGATCCATGGCTGGCTATTGGAGTACCCGCTCAACTCCTCAGAGAACACTCTGGCCAGGAACATCCTGGCTGCTCTCAACTGGGGGACCAAGGCCAAGGTAAGGAAAGTTTATTATGTATTGAACAGGGCCAATATCTGTTGCCACATAGAAAATGCATTAAAGTAAACAGAATGTGACTTAGGCAATATTTTCACATATCACCTGTGTTTGGAGTTATCACGTTTGGTTATCACGTCCCGTCCCCGTCTCCCCCTGGTTATAAAAGTGTTTATTGCACAAGAAACTTATTGTTGTGGTATTCACACATGAGCAGTACATAATAAATTTATTATTCATTGTATACTGCAAAATATCACTCGTCTGATTGGCCATATTTACATTCATGCCTGCGGCACTCGGGTAAATACTGAGCCAACAGACTCATAATATTCTCCTGTATCAAATGAATAAAATATAATGAAATAGAATGATTTTTTGAACTTGAATACAAAAATGTAATTGAAAATAATCAAAATTTTCAGTCCGTGGACCTTCCTCAGTGACATAGCTGTCATCAAAAAGGGAAACACTCCATACGCCCCACATCCCAGGGGGAAAAAGCCTTCTCTTCCCTAGAAATACTTTATTTTGACTATGCCAATATAGAATCAGCATACGTACTTTTGCTTGTTTCTAAGTTACAGTAAGGGTCTCTATACACACAGCACAGAAGAATCTATCTCTCATTGCCCCTCCTAAAATTTAATAAAATTGTTTTTGACCCTCATGAACTTTAAGGAATTTTTTTTGGGCAAATTGTGTGTGTGGGTATGAGTGGGTGGGTGGGTGGTTGTTTGAAAGGGGGAGGAGCGGAAGGCTTTTGTTGTGACAATGCAACGTGTGTGTGTGTGTGTGTGTATGTGTGTGTGTTGCAGGCTGGTTCGTACGACCTGGTATTACCATGGCATGTCCATTGCTCCACTGCCCTGTGTCTGGTGAATGCACTGGCTAGACATCTACCACACCATCCTGGTGGAAGAGACTACACACCTGGATCAGCAGTCAGCAAGGTGCATACACCATGCATGTACATGTGGGCATGTCAATGAGTGACACACACACACCCTCCCTCCCCCCCCTCCAAGCTCTCACAAATTCGTCCCCATTTAAGCTTGTTTCACATGTTCTTTGCAAGACCACACTCCAAGTGATGTCATTGTGTATGTGTTTTTTGTTGTTGTTGTTGTTTTATTTATTTATTTATTTTTATTATTATTATTTTTTGTAGTATACCACTAGACTAACAACATCACAGTCTCAAGTGGAGTTTGAGCGTTGGGCATGGGAAGTAGCCCTTATGCTGAAGCTCCACCCACACCAGGTCACCTCCTGTGTGGGTGAGACTCTCTGTCCCTCGACGTTGAGTGAGTCTACAGTGGGAGGGGCTACAGGAACCACTACACAGTCCAGAGTGAGTGGTGGCCGCAACAGATCTGGAACTATAGTCAATGGTAGGTTTGTGTGTGTGTGTCTGTCTGTCTGTCCATCTGTCTACATGTGTGTGCATGATACCACAACATGCATAATTACTAGTTAGAGCGTCAAGGTTTTAGTCTTGGGTCTGTTGTATTTGTCCTACTTCTATGTGGTCAAAACCTTGACAAAGTGAATGTACACTTGCTTCTAAATGGAACACTTTCAAAATGTTGAATCACTGTGCTTTGCACGATACTAGCCCTTGTTAGATACTGAACATACAAGTGTTTGATACAAGTATTTTAGTACACATGATTTCAGAATACTCAAACAATTACAACTACATGTATATATTTTACATGTACTTGGCCACAGATGGTATAACATGAGCGTCCAGTGCTCACCTGAGCTCTAGTCCATCATATACATATATACAGTATACAGTATGGACATGAAATACATATTGCTACAGTCAGGTACTATTCAATAATTTCCCCCCTCCCCCCCAGTCCTTCAACCCTACATATTTAAACATAATGAAGAACATCACAGACATGTTTTATACCATTATTATGTATGTTGCATGCAACAACACAGTGTTTGTTGAGCTTTCTTCCACTCTCTCACACCCTTGTCATCTTCTCCCAGGATCATGTCTGGACCCCCCTGCCTGGATACATGTGGACCCAGCTTCTGGAGAGTTAGTTCTTCCCAACCTGGAGTATGCAGCCACTGCTGTGGCAGTTCCTGAGTTGATGGAGCTCAAGGAAGCTGCCAGGAATGAGGGACTGCTGGCATACTACATCATCTTGTCCATCACAGATACTGGCACAGAGTGAGGGCATGGGCACATTTCTCAGTATTGTATGTATGAGTGACCAAGCAAAGGAAAATAAGAAACAACGTGACACACGTAACAGTCAGGAAAAAATCAATTTCCTTTTCAATAATTAATTATTAAAAGAAGCCTATAGATTGAAATGGTTAGGTCTCGCATGTCAGCAATGATGGAAGTTGCCGCTATAAAATACAACTTGGAGATCTCAGCATTCAATGCTGACAAATTAATGCCTCAATGCAAAGAAAATGTAACAGGGCTCATGTTGTGCCTGATTTCCTGTACATGGAAATGGTTGTATATGGAATTTATTGGCGAGCGAGCGTAGCGAGCGAGACACTTACCAGGGTAACACAATTGAAAATTGGGGATATGAGTTTGTTTATATAATTATATGTGTGGACGTACATATGTCATTTTGTACTTTGACCCTCACGTATTTTTGTGTTCGCTCTGTGTTCGACCCCGTCCCAAACTTCACTAAACAGAATCCCCCGGTTTAGCGATCATTACCCGTATCACCTTAGAAATTGAATTATTTACCGCTTTGAATTGTTTTGCGGGTGCAGTTAAAACTCAAAAACTTAAGGGAGCTCCATTTCTATTCGAGTTAGTGGCGGTGGTAAGTTAATACGCTATTTGTCACAGTTATAAGCCCTACGCAGCAGTATTTACTTGAAAATTCATTGTCCACTAGACGAACCACGAAGGTAAGTCTTGCTAGGTATGTTCAGTTGTGTGAAAGTATTGTGCGTTACAACTACTATTAAGAATATCACAAAGAAAATTTTAAATAACGTGACTTGATTTTGTTGCTTCTTTTTCAATTCAAACGGTTGCGGGGAGCGGTTACTATGGCAATCCCCTTTACCGCATGATACGTAATTTAAAAACTCGACTTTATTTTATTAGCTTGAGTGTTAGTTGTTAAAATCAATCGTTTAACAATAGTATAGTTTAAGGCTCGCTCGCCATTTGTGCTCAAGCACGCCACTAGTACTTGATAATAGCAAATAGCTGTGGCTATTTCATTATCATCATCATCATCATTGTTGTTATTATTGTTACTATTATTATTTTTTTTTTTTTTTATTTTTTTTTTTTTTACTTATTTATTTATTTATTTATTATTTGAGCAAAAATGTTATGGCAAATGAGGAGAATGTCACTTTGAATGGCCTAATCAATGCTTGGTGACTAGCTAAAAGATGCAAGCCAGGTACTGAGGTAGGGTGAAAAAAAAGGTTGCTGAAACTAATATAATAGTCTCCATCAATAATTATACAGTTCTAAGTAGATATTCTAAAACATTGCAGCTATGAGTGGGGGAGCCTTTCAGACACAATGAGGAGTATGTATGTATGATTGTCATATATCTTAATATTCACATGTCATATGTCTATTGTTTCCTATAGCACTGATCACTTCATTGCCAATGGTCTCAGCAAACTCCAGCACCTTGTGGATGAAGGCTACTACAAGGCAACTCTCAAACTCCTGGGCAGTACGCTCCCAAAGTTCTTCAAGCACGCTAAAATTCTCTTGCAGGACTCCATGTGAGTAGCTACATAGCTGGAGCAACATAACTGCTGGAGAATGTATTAATATCCTAATGTTACTAATGTTTCTGTATTTAATCTTGCACTCTATTAATATCCTAATGTTACTAATGGTTTCTGTATTTAATACTCTATTATATCCTAATATTACTAATAGTTTCTGTATTTAATCTCACACTCTATTAATATCCTAATGTTACTAATAGTTTCTTGGTATATTTATTAAGATCATCCAGTGCACCTAAAAGTGGAGTTTACTTTACAAAGGAAGTTCCGGACTAACATTGGTGCTATGTGTTTGCTGGTGTGTGTGTGTGTGTGTGTGTGTGTGTGTGTGTGTGTGTGTGTGTGTGTGTGCAGGTTTCTCTCTGTGCTGCTGTCTCTAGCTAATGCAGACTCTGATGGTGCCTCGATGAAGGAGAAGTGGATCACTGGCTGTGTATCTAAGGTCACCAAGATGTTGTCTGCACTCATCCAAGTAAGCTAGGGCATAGACATTCTGTAAATACTGTATATTGACTAATGGTAGGTGAATCCCAACAAAATTAGGTATGCCTACATAGCTATACTGATCATTTTGGCGAATAATGTGGTGATGCAATCGAGAATGGTTGTATTGATCAATTGCTTTAAATATAAAAATTTATTGAGTTTATTTATTTTAATTTTTTTTAATTTTTTATTATTAACTGAAGAGTTCCCATATTTTTTCTATCAATCACATATATATACAATGCCATATTTCACTTAATTTATATCATTGGGCACTTATGTATTTCCAGGTCCTATTAATGTGTGTCTATTTAGTGTGCCCATGTTATTGAATATGGTACAGCCTCACTTATACCAATTTCCACTGATGTTGTGTTTTTATGCAGACGCAGATAGAGGAAGCTAGTACCCCAGGTTTTGTGGGGGGAGGAGGAGGAGGTGGAGCTGGAGGAGGTGAGATGGTGCTCAAGTTTTGGCTGGAGGTGTTGCTGAGCTGCCCCACGTGGCACAAGGAAGGCAACATCTTGTTCCTTCTCAACAACCTGTGTATGGCCGCCTTCTTCAACACCAAGTGGGCAGCTATCATTCAGGAGAAGCTTTCAGAGTCGTATCAGGTGAGAGAAGGAAGAGAAGAGGGAAGGAAGAGAGGAGGGGGAAAGAGGAATGAACAGTGAGGGTAGGGAGGTAAGAGAGGAGGGGAAGACAGGGTAAGGGAGGTAAGAGAGGAGGTGAGGGAGGAAGACAGTGTGAGGGTGATAGACAGAGAGAATGTACACACTATAGTACATATAGTCCTCTTAAGTATTTATTATTATTTTTTTAAAGGCTTTGTGTCCGCTTCAGCCCAAGAAAGGTTTAGTATCTTCCGTATACTCATCAGTAGCATCCATGGTGTGGCAAGATGGCGGAACTCCTTCTCTCTTTAACGTCATTGTGAGTGGCCTCATGTCATGAGATGTTTGTGTTGTTTGAGTCTTCACAATTGACCTGTTGACTTGTTGATTGTTGTTGTTGTTGTTGTTGTTTTCTTCCATATATTTACTTAGTTGTGTTGTTTGGTTATTGTAGCCACTGCAGGAGTGTCCATGGCTTGGTTATCGTGCTCTCTGTGCGGAGCAAGAGTTCCAGGAGGATGAGAAAATCTGGAGAGAGTTGCTATACCAGCTCGGGAAGGATGACAAGATCTTGCTCGATACTGCACTGAAGGTGTGTGTGTGTGTGTGTGTGTGTGTTGGGTAGTATGAAAGCCTACTACACACATGCCGTGTGAAAGTTATTTTGTTTGTGAGAGTGGCATGTGTTTAACTCATAATGATAGGGACACTTTCTGATTTGTATGTAGAGAGCATTTTCAGAACTGAAGACATCTGGAAGTTTCCCATTGTCCCACCTATGTCTGTACAGGTGGGCGGAGTTTTGCAACACACTGGACTGTATTCATCCTATAGCTCCTCTGGTGTGGCAAAAATTCTTCACGCTCTACTTGGCCAGGGCACCCACTAGAACGTAAGTCATAAGCTATAGCTATAGCTGCAAGGGAATTAGCATAAAATTGGGAGAAGGTAACATAGCAAATGCTTGCAAACACACACACGTTTCAGGACTGTAGCTGTATTTTATTTTGATAGATATTTACAATAACTTATTACACAAACAAGCAAACAAACAGCATAATGCAAAGAGTAACAATGGTGTCTTATTTTGTCTTGATATTTGCAGAGGGGTATTGGGTAAGGAGGGGTATGGGCACCGGTTCTTCTCGTCCAATCATTCTCACGGTCAGCTCAGGCAACTGAAGTGTACTCTCTTGAGCCACTGCCGCAAGCTGCAAGCCAACATTGCCTCTCTCGATACGCCAGACTGGGCACAGAGAGTGGGCGTGGAGGACTCCTCGGATGCCAACAGAGACACTTTACGACATTTCTATCCCAAGTGTCTCAAGTGAGATCATGTGATTGATGACCCTTACCCATTACTGATACTTTTGATATTTAGGTTCTACCAGACTTTGAGTTTGTGGTTACAGGAGCCACGCCTTCACACCCCCAATCTGTACCTGCCAGGGCTTCCCGCTACCTACGACTCAGCTCGACTTGCTTCCATATTTCAAGGGAGTACAGTAAGTAATTTCAGGGACTCAAGTTGAAATGAACAATGTTAATTCCTTCTTTACATGTGCATGTATGTACATACACTGATGCAAGCTCACATAGTCACATAGCATCTACTGTATGACCCTCTATCACTTCCCACTATTATAGAAGTATATAAATTAGTAGAGAAGGTACTGAGAACTTTCTTCTGAAGGATTAGAACAAAATGGGTTGAACACTAGTCTGTCATAGTGAGATGCACTCAAATGTGATTATTGTATTTGCTATGACTGCATCTCTAGTTTTGCTTCCATTTTACTTCTCGCGATTGTTGTGGTCAGCACAACACGTCTACAACTTTACAATTAGTCCTTTGATAGGATAATGATTTGCACAGTCACATATGTAGCTGTCTCGTTGCAGGCTCCGTGGGTGGAGTTTGTTCCTGACTGGGATCTGAAGGCACAGCTCAACTCCCTGGTAATGGAATGGATGCAATTGGCAGCATACCAGAAGTCTTTGCCCTTTGAACCCCAGCCATCACAGCCTAAGCAATCCACTGGTATTTTACTTGCATTTTGTGTATTACTTTGTAAATGTATAAGAAAGTGCACTAATTATTTTTCCAGCTGCTAGCCGTATTCACGGCCGATTGCAAAGCTCCCCTCAAGCGAAGTCTCCTCCAGCTTTCCAATACTGCCATCCTCCTTTTTCACCTTTACCAGACAATGTATTACTTTCCAGAGAAGCTCTCCAGGCTGAAATTCATAAGGACATGGACCTTCTCCTCAAGCAAGCCAAGTATGTAGTTCATCCACTGCCACATGGATTCTGTGGCCATCTTTAGTGTGTGTGTGTGTGTGTGTGTGTGTGGTGATGTATGGTGTGTGTGTGTGTGTGGTGATGTGTGGTGTGTGTGTGTGTGTGGTGATGTATGGTGTGTGTGTGTGTGTGTGTGTATGGTGTGTGTGTGTGTGGTGATGTATGGTGTGTGTGTGTGTGTGTGTGTGTATGGTGTGTGTGTGGTGATCTATTGTGTGTGTGTGTGTGGTGATCTATTGTGTGTGTGTGTGTGTGTGTGTGTGGTGATGTATGGTGTGTGTGTGTGCGTGTGTGTGTGTTCTAGGCTGTTTTCTTCCTCCATGGTTCTACTGACACTCTACGATGATGATTATGTCACTGCCATGCCAGAGCTCTACACGAATGACCCGAGGCAGTTCCATGTTCGTGTTCCTTGTAGGAAGATATTTGCTAGGAACCACAAGTGCTCCAGTCCTGCCACCGTTGTCTTCAGGGTGAGGGGTTCATAAAAGGATTGTAGGAAAGCTAACCTCCGTATTGAAATAACCTTTCATGATCTTGAATGGTTTCTTATTGAGAACCTTGCAAGAATCGTGCATGCAAGAGTCTTACCAAACCTTGCAAATGGCTTACCAGACCTTGTAAGAAACTTACAAGACATTGCTAGAATCCAGCTAGATTATTAATTGTGCTGAATCACTGCTCTTTACACATTTTAGTCACTGGTAAAAGGGCAGTCACTTGTGGGCAATCTTGTGAGTTGGTAGTCATTAGTGGGTAAAGGGTAGTCAATTGGGCAAAGTCCATTATAAGGTAAAGGGTTATTGTTTTGGTGGGCAATGGATTAGTGCCTGTCAAGTTGGTAAAGGGTTCATTTATAGGGAGCAATTGCATATTTCAATCATTAAAAAAAAAAAATTCTTTTGTTGACAGTTCAATGAAGCCACTATTAGCTCCAGTTTGGACGGGCAATTGAAAGACAACCGCAAGGAATGGGATAAAGCTGTGGAGGCCTTGAGTGCTCCTCTGAGTGTTGACCTGGTGCAAAGACTTGTACGACTGGAACACTCAGTGGCAGAGCTCTCCAGGATGGCCATGCACAATAAAGGTGGGCCAATGCTTGAGCCTGTGGTAGTTCTAATCTATGTCTCTTCAAGCATCAAGCATGTGATTACCAATCTTTTTACTGTCCTTTTTTTGTGTCTGCTGTTGTTGCTGCAGATCATGTAAATGCTCCCCTACAGATCGGAGTGGAGCTTTTTTTCCAAGTTCTGGGCTATTATCAGGTAGAAACAAGAAAGTACCCACCCAGCAAGCAATTCCTCTCTTCCTGCATCTCCATTCTTGGACAGGTACATATGAAGTACTAAAAGACATATTATGGGGGAGGGAGGGGGTTGTGAGAAAAAGTTATTACAGCATATTTAAGACTGAAACAGACAACTAACTTATGTCTTTTTGTCATTCAGACATTTGTGCAGCAAGATCCGAAGCAAGTCATAAACCTGTTGAACCTGTTACTGATAGACTGCAACAATGCGGACATCTTGGCTCCTCTCATCCAGCCCAATCTATGTCATGATGAGTTTGTGAACATGTATGAGTCTACCATATTGCTGATAGAGAAGCATGGGCCCACTGTAGCCTTCTCTGTCCTGACTAAGGTACTAGCCATTGTGCTACAGCTGTATCTATAAAGTGTGCACATTTGAAATACATGTACATACATGTGTGCATCATGGGACATTGTATCCATTTATTTAGCTGTGACCATAAGAAGTGCCAACATTTTCAAAGCTCATTTATTGACTATTTGGTAATACCTATCACGATGGAAATTTTATTCAATATATTTTTTTTATGAAATGCAATTCCCCAACCCAGACAAAACTTTTAATGGCTTTTTTTATTTATTAACTTCAGAGCTAATATGTGTTGTTGTATTCCTTTCTGAGCTAGTATGTGTTGTTGTTGTTGTTTTTTTGTTGTTGTTTTTTTATTTCTTACTATTATTATTATTTTTTTTTTTACACCTGATGGCATTTGTCACGCTACAAACTGGGCTAATGCAACAATTATGCACTACAATCTTTATTGAGTTCACCTGTCTAATGCCCCACCCATCACATGTGTGTGGTGTATGTACGTGTATAGTTCAACATCTTGCAATGGCTGGAGACATACAACAAGAGCTGTAGAGAAAGTGAGAGTCTGTTGGCTGCAGTAGCGAAGGGCCTCAATCTCTTCGGACCCAAGCTGAAGGGACCAGAAGAGGCTTTGGTGGATGTAAGTAGTATGAGAGTAAGGATGCAGAAATAATAAACTGTTCCCGTTCACTTGATGGGGTGGGTAGTCTGGCCATAACAATGCGCAGAGTTTAAATTGTTATAAACAAGCTTCACTTAACAACAACAATGATAACAACAACAGATGTCACTGAGTTCTTATGATCAAATGAAATATAAAGAATACGCTCATTGCAATGTAGCCTCCAATTCAGCGATGCCACTCGGTTATTTCAGGGAGCAAATATTTCAAACTGCACCATAGATATCAGCTGCAACACTAACAACACTTTTACACACTCACAACTGCACTGATAAAGAAAACAACAAGAACAATAAAAGCAACACTTCATATCATTAACGCGAGAGGGTTATAGTAGTTGTCCTGTCTGTCTGTCTGTCATGCTCTGATTTTAGAAGTTACTGACAATTAACTACTGATTTCAGTATGAACTTACTCAGAATGACGGTTAAGACCTTTTATTGTGCTACTTTTTCTAATTTGGGCTGATTTTTGAGAAAAAGCAAGTTGTCAGCTCCGCATAGGTTAAAGCTTTTGTAAGTAACGCCCCCAATCGTCACATCACAATCCCGTGAGCAAATCATTTCTTTTTCTGCCTACAGTAGTTTGGCTTTATGCGAAACGAGTGCTGGAATTCAGGTATTTTACATTGAAACTATATACCGGTGAGAGTCTCCTGCATGTTTAGCTACTTTTTTTAGATAGCAATTAGCTACATCTACCATTTTCGTTGCTTGAGCTGTATTTATACCTGACTAGGAATAGCCAAATACGTTATTTTTCTGTCCGAGAATTGATTTTGTTATAGCTAGCTAGTGTACAGTAGCACTGAGGGTTTGCACCTTTGGTGCTTACTTGTATCTGGTAGTAATAACTGTCATAATTGCACATACATAATTACAATAGATATTACAGCAGTAATAATACGGCGCGTAAGTTGCCCATTCAAAAATGTATGGGAAAAATCGCTGTTCAATTGAAATCGCATGGGGAAAGTGAAATACCTCGGTAACTAAGTGGAAACTAAGTGAAATACCTCGGTAGTTAAGTGAAATAGTACGGGTAAGTGCGCACGCGTAGAGCGTTAACCTTGGAAACGTACAGTTCCAGTAGTTTCTAGTTGGAGACAATGTCCTTCTTTACCACAGAACCTCTACCCGTATTAGACGGAATGTTTTACAACAAATTAGGAGGAGTCGTACGATGAAAGAAAGTTCCAGCGGAAGCTAATCCTGAAATAAGGAGATAGTGACTGAACGATACAGTGTAGCTACAATTGCAAAAGACTTTTTAAAAAGCTGGCCTACTGTTAGCGAGTGATAGCACGGATAACCTGGGGGGACGTTATTACCCAGTAGTGTGATTGAGAATGAAATGGCAAGCAAGCCTGCCTAGTTACATGTATGTTACATAAAGCTATGGTATTAGTATGAGTAGTAGCACGGGTAACCGAGCACGAGTAACGCGTTTGAAATAGCACTCGGCGAACAATTGCTTTACGAGTGCTATTGATCCCGAATAGCACAGGTTACCCGTACTATTACTCGCTAATAGTAGGCCAGCTTTTTAACAAGTAATTTGCAATTGTAGCTACACTGTATCATTCACTCACTATCTCCTTTTTTCAGGACTAGCTTCCGCTGGAACTTCGTTTTCAACCTACGGCTCCTCCTAATTTGTTGAAAAACATTCCGTCTAATACGGGTAGAGCTTCTGTGGTAAAGAATGACATTGTCTCCAACTAGAAACTACTCGAACTATATGTTTCCACGGTTAATGCTGCACGTGTGCACACTTACCCATACTATTTCACTTAGCTACCGTGGTATTCCACTTAGTTACCGTGCTATTTCAATTAGTTACACGCTATTTCACTTTCCCCGTGAGATTTCAATTGAACGGAGATTTTTCCCATACATTTTTGAATGGGCAACTTACACGCTGTACTATAATAGTAGTTAACCCATTACTTTTAGTAAAAAATATAGAATTGCTTTCTCACCTCAATTTCCATAGTAAAGATAGATTCTGTAGCAGCTATCTTTAAAGCCATTCTGATATCTGAATTATCAGTAACTTGTGTCAACAACCACTCAGCTACACACAAAAAATTACAGCGAGATTTTTTTGTAATTTACAGAATTACGTACCCACTTCAGTTTTTCAGAGGAGTGGTAGCTTTAATTCTGACTATCTGAATTACCCCTTTACAACCAAACCAACAACCACTCAGCTACTAAACATCTGTGAAGTTTTTTTAAAATTTACATCTGGTAAAGGGTGTATAATGCCATAGTAACCACTCACAAAAACTTTTTGTGACTTGAAAAATAAAAGCATTTCTCAGGAACTATCGCACAGTTTTGAAATACTTTAACTGTTCTCATCAGTCCAATCTTTACTGCCAGGGTAGTTTAGAGCCAGCAAAGCTGATGTAGGAAGAAAAAGTAGACAATGAGCTACTACTAGAAGAAACTGGGGCAAGGATCCAAAAAGCTGTATTTTTGTAATGAAAAAAGAGCCCGCATGTGTGTTTAAGGGGCATATGTATCCATCGAACATATACCCAATTTTCAGTTGTCCACCCTTAATACTGTCTCGCTCACTTGCAAACTATGGACACAACTGATATGTAGGTTACATCACGATGTGGAGGTAGGTATGGGATTACACAGCCGAGGTCCGAGGATAGCGTAAATTCCATACCGACCAATCAGAGTGGTGCAACCGACTTGTACCATGGCTCTAGGTTATAGGAAACACATAAAAACTGATTTTTGATTGGACGGTTTACTTATTCCCACCTAGGAGGTGGGTATGAAATATACTCACCGCAAATTGAGCAATCTGATTGGACAGTTTGAACATACCGTGGTACAAGGGAAGTATTGCCTTACGCCACGTCGTGTTGACTTCAATACATTTCCTATGTGGCAACCAGTACTAAGAGGTCAATGCCCCCCTTCCCAGTGGCTGCTTTAAACATTTACATAGTGGGCACAATAAATTTGGGAGAAAAGACTTAGAAATCATGCCAGGAAAAATGAAGGCAAAGAGCTACTGTACGAGATGGAAGAGAACAGGCTTCACAATTAGGTCTTACAAGTTTAGCGGAATTTATTTTCTATTCTATCAGTGGTGGTGGTACTTGCATAACAGATTTGCTCTTACTTGAAAATTCATTGTCCAATAGTCAAGTCACTAAGAGAATACAATACGATGCTTTATTTACTAGAGCTCTGGTACAATAGAGCATTTTCAAAAGGGTGTACTTTGAAAAGGTAGCTAGCTTAAAGCAGAGTCCTTTGATATATTGATCCTTACCCGTATCAAAAATTGATTGCTTACCCATTGGAAATCAATTGCTTAATAGTCAAATCAGGAAGAGAAGGAATACAATGCAAGTTATGCTGGTATATCCAGTGAACAAGTGTGTATAAAAGTTGTGCATTGCTAAAGAATAGCACAAATAAATTAAACAAAAACATTTAACTAACAAGATATATTATAAACGGTTAGCATTCAAATTGGAATTTCAGTCAGACCAGCTCACTCACCATTTGCACTGAAGTACATCACTAGTCTAGTATTATAGCTGTTTTTTGTTTTTGTTTTTTGTTTTGTTTTTTGTTAGTTGGTTTGTTTGTTTTTACTATAGGTGTAGGGAGCCAGCAGGGCCAGGGGTGCTTTGCAGGACCCACTGAGTAATATAAATTCAGCATTGAATAGCTTTACTAAGCATTTCTTCTGTATTAACATGCTCCTGCCATAAACTGTTATCAGTTGGCCCAGTAGTCCATGCATGCACTCTTCCATTGAAATTTTGTGTTGTGGAGTTTGTATATCATTGGTAGTGTTTGAACACTGCATAGAAGCCTTACCTCATTCGTGTGTTGTGTTCTGTTGGCAGATATTCAGGCAGCATTTCGTGATTCTGCTGAACCACGACTTTCCCAAGTACTACCAGAATGCCATGCAAATAGTCCTCAATGGTGAGTATATGAAGAGTGCAAGAATGCACAACAATTGCACTTACTATGTACTGGTATAAACATTCCTCAAATAGATAGAGATCATCCCACACTGGGAGACTACTGGTCAGTAGTCTCCCAGTGTGGGATGATCTCTATCTATTTGAGGAATGTTTATACCACAAGTTACAACAGCTAGTTTTAAATCACAGTGATGATGTTATTGTTCCTTGTAAACAACACTGGGCTTCTCCATCCAGTGTTTGGTAAGTACAAGGATACCAACGTGAATGCCTCCTTTGATGCTGGTGAGATGTGCACTGGAGAAACTGGGTATGTCTTAGAGTTGGCAATTATAGGTGGTGTTTGAACACTGCAGGGAAGCCTTGCCTCATTCCTGTGCTGTGGCAACTCACACAGCAAAGGAATGATCTGTTTCAGTACACCTATTGAAGGTACTTGGGGGTTGCTTGGAACTTATAAGGTTCTACCATATTTTTTTTGGAGCCATTGTCCTGGCTAACACTGCAGAACCCCCTCTGCTTTGCAAAAAAAAATTTTTTTTTAAGAATTAGTTTCATAGTAGCTAAATGAATTTTGCTTACTGTTTATTCAATGAATAAAATTTATATTACGGCTTAACTTAATATTTAATACTTTTGGTGCATTTCTTTGTGGCAATAATCCCGTATTCTTTCATCTTTTCTTCTCTTGACACTTGCCCACTTCAGCCTCTATGCCTGCCCCACTTCAGCCTCCATGCCTGCCCCACTTCAGCCTCCATGCCTGCCCCACTTCAGCCTCCATGCCTGCCCCACTAACTACTCCTTTCTCTTTTTTTCTTGTCACATCATTTCCCATCCATCACAATTCTCTCTAGGTTTTTCTTCTTTATCTACCTTACCTAATACATGTGTGTGTGTGTGTGTGTGTGTGTGTGTGTTTCAGGCACGGAGGCCCACACACTGGCAGTAGAGGTGTGGGAGGATTTCCGGAAGTGTCTTGTGAGTGATGACTCCTCCCCATCTGACGGTTGTCATGTGGGCATGCAGCAGTTAGAGTTCAGTCTGCACAGCTTCACGGCCAAGTTCAGTACCCTGAGAGAGCGTCAGAGATGCTCTGTGTACTCCATGGTGGAGAGGGACTATGTGAAGAGTATAGGTCTGTTCCTGCGGCAACTCTGCTTCTGTCTGATCGATAGGATATGTGGGAACATCATCATGGATTCCACTAAGTCAGAGACTGGTCAGTGGTCTTCCCTTTCTCTCCATGTGTGCGTGTGAAAGGGATAAAAATAAAAATAAAGTCAGTACTAATGTTTAAATCAGTTCTTTACTTCATAGGTGTACATGAATGTATACTAGTTGTTAAAGTGAACACACACACATACATACTTACGTGCACACGAGTGTATGTAAACTTGACATGCACACATGCATGTAGTTTAATTGTAGAGTATGTTTTTTTTTTATATAAAGTGCAGCCTGTACAATAACTAGGCACTTATTAAGGAAGGATGGCTGAGATAATTGGGGGTAACTGTGAGATGAATGCTTTATATCTACCGCATTTGGCTAGTCAGTCCACTCCCTAGAACTGTGGCGTTGTGGCGCTATTGTAGTACTGGAATAAACGGCGTGCACGGTGAAACTTCACTATAATTAGATCTTGGCTAGTAACTAATCTTAGTGACTGTCCCTCTTGGACATTGATGTAGCTGATGATCAGACGGGCTAGGTAGCTGTAATAAAATGTTTGTAGAGATGGTAAGCGTTGTCATGGTGACAGAGAAGTGGTGTGCATCATACTCTATTCTTCCTTCCTGCTTAATTTTATTAGCTTTGTAGAGTAAATATTTAAGAAGACTAAGTGCCTTTTATTTCTTAATACATGAAGAGGAATAAGGTTAATTAATGTCTGTGTGCTAGTTAGTGGAAAACCCGGTCAGTCAATAAGGATGAATGAGTGTGATGCTGGTGAAGCCTTGTCAAGTATTTGCTGCACTTTCATGGCATGATAATGTAATTCACATTGTTTGTAATAATGTTCCAGTCAGCATTATTGTTGGCATGTGGAGAAGCCATTACGTTTTAGGTGACTGCAGTGTATGTATGTATGTGTGCATGGCTCAATGTGTGAGTGCAGGTAGGCATGGTTTAACGTGTGTGTGTGTTTGTGTGTGTGTGTGTGTGTGTGTGTGTGTGTGTAGGAATGAGCATGTGCTGGCACAGTATTGTGGGTGTGTTTGAGGCGTGGCTATTTGTATTACAGCAAGGCCCAACCCAGGACAGGTGAGTGAATGATATTACAGTAAAATAGAGATAGATTAGATAAATTGATGTTCATTTTTTTCTTTCCAAACTTACACATTATGATGTCTACTATGATTATGTCATTTCAATATTTATTTGTCACTTGAAAACCATTTTTTTTCCTCTCTTAACTTTTATGTATTTGATAGTTGGTGCTTTAAAGTAATTTTCAGCATAATAAATAATACAATTATAGGAATATTTTATGTATAAACAGTCAATATATTAGTTTATACTTCCTGATATTCCATGCGAAACGGTGAAATGTCAGGTTCAGTTCGGTTTAAACTAGTTACTACACAACTGCGTTTTATTTCTATGTGGTATTCCACTTGTTCAGACTAGGGACAGGCTCCTGACAGGTAAGACAAGGAAGGACGAATTTGGAGACTAAATTGGCAGCCATGGTTGCTAATGACTTGGGGTGGGCACCATTGTACCTCAATTAAGAGTTCATTTGTTAACTTCCACTTAATGTTCACTTAATACCACTTGTCACTTACCCTTATCGTTATATTGCGATGTATGTGGGTGTGTCCTTTCAGTGTGTTGCCATGCACGGAGGAGGAGTGTGTGGAGTTCAGAGACATGATGGAGGTGTTCGTGGATTCTGTGGCATACGCACATGAACGCTTTTATGGCAAGTAACTCGGATTCAGTCCTGTTGGGAGGGAGAGGGGGTGTGGCCATGGTGGGTGTGATAGCTACAACACTGTATATTTAGGAACATTCAATATATGAAATGATCTACAGGAAACTGTAGGGAAATAATGGGCAAGGTTTCAGGATTCATAGGCAACCCTCACCCACAATCTGTGGTGTTTGTGTGTGTGTGTGTGTGTGTGTGTACACGATGCATCTCCAGTAACACCTTGTGGAAATTTTTTGGTTTATGGTGGTATAAGCGTCGTATGATACAAGTACACAAGCATCCAGGAAGTAATGTTTCTGTGGCTAGAATAAAGGGTCACACACACACACACAAATGTTTATTTTATTACCATTTGATCACCAACTTTCAGCCATTATTTGCAACACCTTTTATTTTTAATCATTGGTTAAACTATATTTGTTACATTGCATGTCAACTATAGATCCTTGGCCAGTCTATTGAATTGGGAATGGGACCCTGTTATTAGTTGGCTAAATTGATCCAGCACCAAATTCTGGCGAATGAAATCAAAGATCATATTATTTCTTTTCCGTGAATGTAATATTTGCTGGGATCCACCGTGCCAGTGACCCCTCTCATGTAACATGCATGCCATGTAGTGTTGTATTATACGATCATGTGATCTATCCATTTCACATGCAGCTCATGATCCTTCCTCCCCCATCCTCTCCTTCATGTGGAACCACTACTCCACCGTGATGACACACCCACTTCTCACTCATTACATCCTCGATATCTACCACACCCTTCTGGAGAGGTTGTCATGGAAGCACTTCTATCCCAGCTTGGGCATGCTGGAGTCTATGATGAAGTTGAAGGTGGACAGGACGATTCCATCTCAGTGCTTTGTCTTTCTGGGCATCATCTTCCCCAGGTTGGACTGGCCCACTGTCATGAGGTGAGAATATGGTGGGTGTGGTTACAATTATGATGTCACAGCTATTTGGTATGACACACCAATTGGCTGGTAGAACCAGCTAACTTTGTCAGTAGGAATTAAAAATACTTTGTATGATGTCACAAGGAGACCTTTAGTGTGTGATTTTCCCAAAACTGTTTTCTCACTAGTCATAAATGCGTGCTTGGAGTATAATTGTTAGATAGATCCAGGGTGGTCCATTTGGATTATTTTGATGAGGCAATTTCAGAGCCTTCACATCAAAGACCTCATGACATGGCAGTTGACCATATGGTAAACAAAAGTGAGTCTTCTCCACATCAGTCGAATGACTGTTTATTATTTCAAAATTTTTCGGCTGAACAATATCCGGCATCCAGTCCATAGGAGTGATTAATATCACTTGAGCCAACTTGGCCAAAGAGTTGAGAATGATAAACAGTTGTAATTCTAGAAGAGAAGGAGTATCACTGGCATAATTGCTAGCCAGATTTCAAGCAGGTAGTGGTGTGTGCATTTTCTTTCTCTTTTTTAAAAACTGTTTGATAGCTAGTTAAAACCGTAGGCGAAGAGGAAGTAGAGATGATTAACTCTGCGTGTAGGTGTGAAGGGGAGGGGTGGGGGAGTTTGAATGGAGAGTGGGCGGGTTGTTGTTATGCCATGTGTGAGATGCAATCCTCTCAATAGTCCAATGTCTCCACTGGCATGGGTGACTTGTGAAGCAGCAACAAGCATGAAATATGACATCTGTTAGTAAATAGTTATCAATTAAGACAAGCTGGTTATTTTGGGGACACTAATGTGAAAATAACTGGTGAATAATGAAGCAAGTGAAACGCTTCTGTGCTGTAGTGACTATATGATATGGCAACTGTATATGTGTGTTTGTATGACGTAATCTAATAAATGGAACAACAAGTATTGATGAGGACAAGAAGTATAATGGGATCGGTGTGAACATGTGATATTTGTGTGTGCATATGTTGTTGTTATTGTTGTGTGTGTGTGTGTGTGTGTGTGTATAGGGAGTGTGAGTATATGGGAGGTGAGGATGCTGCCATCCAGTTCCACATTATGGTGTTGCAGCTGCTGGTCATGCTCATCTCAGAGAACACCATCATGCAGAGAGATGTGAGTATGTTTTACACTATGTATTTCTAGCCAGTTCATTAGTTCTGCTGCACAGATTAGTATTTTATGAAAGTATTCTTACCTTTTTTTCTATTTCTGCTATACATGTATTACATTTTGGTTGTTTAATATGTTTCCATTACTAAAGATTGTATTGACCTGAGTAAACTCTTAATTTTTACTCAAAATAATATTGATGGACTTCATATTCTATTTGTTGTCACAAACCAGCATTTCTATAGTTTTGGGGAGTTAGGAGGTGGAGTCTGTTCAGGGGAAATATTTATTTGGCTGAAGTTTGAAGCGTCATAGTTGGTCCAGTAGTCCTGTATGTAGAGTTTAAATTTGAGACCTGTATACACTCTAACTCAGAGTTCCCAGTTGAGGGCACTTCCTCTGCCTAAATGGGTTTAGAGGTTGTAAGTGTTGAATGCAGTGAATTTGCAAAGACAGGAATCTGGGGAGAGACACTGCTCATGGCTGAGGCAATAATCTTCACTAAGCTAAAACTTACAAAGTATTTTTCTTACATAGATTCTCCAAATCCATTTCTATTGTTTTAAGTGTACCAAAACAATTAAAGCAATATTCTTTACAAATATTCTTTACAAATATTCCCAAGTTACTGCAATACTTGTCCCCAGCCTCCCTGAGTAGGAGAGTTTGAGTGTTCTTGCCTCGAGGCATCTGGTATAGCATAATATTATGCACAAGTTCTAAGCCAGCGTTACTTTGTGTGTCCAAGCACGTGCTACTGTACATCACGCACAGATGTTCTTATTGCCAAAAACTGACATACCTCAACCTAGCCCACCCTCTCACCCTCTCACCATGTTATTCCACCCCCCACCCCCCACCTTTCTTATAGACAAAAATAAGCTTATTAGGAGGGGGTAGGGGTTATTGGGGGTAGGGGTTATTGCTGGAAGAACTCTGTATCTCCAGCTTATGGTACCAGTTTTTTTCAGTTCCAAGGATTGAAACTGCCACCAACAGTGCTCTGCCAATGGACATACTCAGTTCAAGGATCACAAACTCTGTAAACACTGAGACAAGCTGAAAGTTGTAATAGAATTCTGTGAAAGTAGTTTGTTTGCTGGAATCTCACGTACATGACTGCAGTCATTGAGCCTCAATGCTGATTTATTCTCTGCTTAAAGGAAGCAATTAATCTATGAAATTTGCACCTGAGTGAGTGGATGACTTGTAATGCTGTTCCATGCCAGGCATGTGCAGTGTGGGGTCAGCCGGGTGATTGCCGCATGACATCCTGTTTGATATCCTGATGACAGCCATAGCAGTGGTCATATCTTTCTATTGTTATTATATTTTCCTAATGTTATTATTTCTTCAGGAAGTTGGTAACCTGATTAAAGAGGGCATTATTAAGTTAGGTGCAGGTAGAAGGAATCAAAATAGCCCTTTCAGAATGAAGCAGGCTGTATGAGCTGCTGTGTCGTGTATAATAGTGATGATGTGAATGTGGCGTGCATGCATGTGACTGTAGGATACCAACATGCCTGAAATGATTCTGCAGGCTCAGAACTTCAGCTGGAGACTCATTGATGCCAAGTAAGATTATTCTGTTAGCTTGGTGTAATAACAACCTCAACATTAATCACATTTATATGTAGGTAATTTTTGATCTTGCACAATTGTTTATTTATGTGTGTGTGTTTAGAATGTATCAGGACGTGATGTCCTGGCAGACTCATCACTGCACAAGCTCTAATGTTCTCCACAAAGGGTCTTCTCTCTCTCTTAGTCTAAGGTGAGCTGTTAGGTGGGTGGAGTTTACTTTTCCAGGAGCATGATGATAGGGTCAGTGTATGTCTGTCTGTAATCAGTCTACTCTATGTGCCGTCTGTCTGTCTGTAATCAGTCTACTCTATGTGCTGTCTGTCTGTCTGTGTATCAGTCTACTCTATGTGCCGTCTGTCTGTCTGTCTGTCTGTCTGTCTGTTTTGCTCTCTGTCTGTTTATCTGTCATAGATTTTTAAAACTCGACCTGTTTTCTTGAGTGATATCACTCAAGTGACAGGACTGAGATGATAAAAATGGGTAAAGTATCATTGTTAAATAAACTGATAAATTCCTCTCCCTCCCGCATCTTCCTTCATTGCATTGCTCCGTAGGAGTGTATCGTTAGTTTTATTCTCATCTCGTGTTGGCCTGTGTGCACATGCCCGTGTGTAACATGATCCCAGGCATCAGGTGACATGTCAGTACAGCCACACCAGGCCTTTCCAAGGGAGACACACATTCTTAAAATAGGTGAACTGTCGGTGCGTTGTTGTTGTTGTTGTTGTTGTTGCAATTTCTTGTACTGGAAACCACATGTTTGACTGAGATTGGTTCTCACATGTGGTCCATTTGTCATACTGCATCCCTTGAAATCTAGTAGTGAATCCTCACTGGGCTGTTCAGTTATCCATGTCAGGCAGTCTGCAATGTATTTTTTTTTTAATTGGTATGTGCAACAGTGCTTGTTAACATAATAAATGTAATAGTTTGTTTTTTGGCAGGTGTTTTTATTCCATTTAGCTATTCCACGTGTTTTCAAACGGCCGCGTCTTCACGCCACTTATTACCAACTTGATGAGCCCATGCTCGTTTTGTAGATGGTGCCAAATTCTGTGTGAAGTAGTTGTAATGACAAAGTCTGTGTTTGCCAACAGCAGAAGTCATCCTTGATGGCTCGAGGATGGATGTGTAGAAGCAACACTGTTGCCATCACAAGCTGTTGTGTTGGCACAGTGGGCAAATTGTGTTGCCTCGGAAAATGTTTTCATCTTGCAAGTCAATTGTCAGAGTCAGTTCATTGTGGGTGGATGACTTCGAGAGACTCACTGAGGGGCATACTAATGATAATAAAATATTACTTCGTTTGTGTAGATGTTCGTGTTCCAGGTTACTAGGGCATAGAGTAATGAAAATGGAAGACTTGAGCTGGCTGTCTTTTTGGTCGTAAATACTTGAAGTTTTACTCTGATAGTTGGGTTTAATTTTCAACTGCCTGTGCAATGTTTTATGTCATTCAACGACTATCCTAGACTGACGCTGAAAAGTCTACTTTAATTCTGTTTTGTTTTTTTAATCATGTTTTCTATAATAAATACATCTTGACTTCAGCGTGCTGCTCATAACTCACTAATTAAAGTGCACCTGTCTCACTATTCCTTCATAGAACTGACTCCATAAGTTAGAGTGGAAGCTGACGTAGACTAGGAATGAAGTTGTACGATATTATGTGTTTAGCTGGGTAGGGTTGCTATCAGGGTGTCGTACAGGATACATCGCTGGAGTCGGACACTACATGTAGCCACACCCATTTAAAAAACCCATACTACTTTGATGCACATGCCTATATGAAAGTGTATTTATACTTCACACTGATCAGTGTTTGCTCACATACATATCTTACTGCACATAAAATTTAATCTTTAGCTATTGGACAATAATAACTTCCAAAAGTTCTTAGTAGCGGGGGGGGGGGGGGGGGGGGGATCTTAGGCCCCCCTATCTTTATTAGAAACCCTGACTATTACTACAAATGCAGGACTAATTGTTCTGATTTTGTGCATTATATCTTTCTCATACATTCCCAGCTACTCAAGTTGTGACTGAGCTACCATTGGAATATACTACCTGTAACTCTGTCTTACACTGTATGGCTTTTTAATACCAGGAAGTGATGTTTTTCTATTGTACGTAATTTTCGAGGCCATGTATGAAATAACAACTATATAGTTGAGCTTTCCATCTGAGATTTGTTCGCAAATATTTGTCACGTTTCAAGAATATCAATCACGGAATTTTAACCTTGTACGATTTTATTTAAAATCAGCAGCTGTAATCTATTGTAGTAATGTGTACTCACCAGAGCAATTCATTATATTACATGGCTAAACTTTAATAGGAATATGAAGCTTTCAAAGTGTACCAATGATGAATAGTTAAGTAGATTGAGCTACATACACCAAGTACCTCCTTTATCTGTCACTGTGCAGGTTGTTGAAGTCGGCTGCTGGGTTTCCCTCTGATTCTGGCCCCTGTCCCGCCCATCAAGTGAATGGGGTAAGTGTAATCTGATACATGTCAAGCCAATCTGTGTTTTATTCAAATAGCTTCAAGTCTTTCTGAATGATAGACCCCCTTTGTTTCAATCTATGTATATAGCATGAAATTAATTTATCTTGGACTATGGGACTTAGATGGTGTAAATTCTTTCTTTCTTTCTTTTTTTTTTCTTTTTTTATTTATTATTTTTTTCCCCTTTCTTTCTTTCTTTCATTATACTTATTTGTGTTTTATTAGGATATGTGGGAGAAGCGTTTTATCTTTGTGCATGCCATGATAGAATTGATATCTGGTGCGTCACATCGCAAAGATGCTCAGAAGAATGACTACGTAGACTGCATGTCCAGTCTCATGCAGATCACTGTGGACATTAGCATACAAGGTCAGTAGTCATGGTGATTGCATGCAGAGGCAACATGCATGTACATGTCAAAACATGTTAGGTAATAGTACATATTTTTTATCTGGTAATAGATTCTGCATCAGTTTAACTTTAGTAAGCTTTTTGTCTTTTAATGGCCATGAGGTCTGCTGTCGTCTGTGTTATTGCCGTGTGATTGGGAAATACGCATGAGATTGCTGTTTAATTAGCAGTTAATCAGTAACCTCCTTACATGTAATTGTTATGTGAGAGTATGATTGGGACAATGGAGCAGCTGTTTAAACCTGATTGTGATATACATTTCATTGGTTCTCGTGAAATGAGCAAGTAATTCCTGGACATGTATTTTATAAGGCATTTCTTTGAGCTTAGAAGCTGGGTCAGTAATGCCAAATTATCTTTACAAGTTTCACATCTGTAGTCTCAAGCACCATCACACAATATCTAAAGAGTGTAAAATATATTAATTCATGTCATCAGTTTGTTTATTGTACAGTAATTGCAAGTTGATAAAAAGGATGCGTCTGGACTTTCTAGAGTTTATTGGATTGGATTATAATGTTTTATACCAGTTATTGCATAGTGCTGTATATCAGGTTGTATTGTATAGTATAGTGTTGTACATCAGGTTGTATTGCAGAGTGTTGTATATCAGGTTGCATTGCATAGTGTTGTATATCAGGTTGTATTGCATAGTGTTTTATATTAGGTTGTATTGCATAGTGTGGTGTTGTATATCAGGTTGTATTGTATAGTATAGTGTTGTACATCAGGTTGTATTGTATAGTGTGGTGTTGTATATCAGGTTGTATTGTATGTTGTGTAGAGCCAGAAGAACGCTTCTCTCAAAGAATGATATCTTTACTTCAAGAGATACTGAGTCTTCTCAACATCTGCTCCGCGCAGCACGACAGCCCAGAGAGTATCCTCAGAGTTCTTTTATATCTTTTCAAAGAACTCCCCAATGCTACCATTCTCACTCTGCCCTGCATTACAGCTGGTGAGGGTTCAATTCGAGGGACTTGAAGTGGGTGTGGCATGTTGTGAGTAATGGAGGTGGCGACAAGCTGTGTGGGAGGTTATTTAGACAGGATGAATGGTCATAACATGATTGTAAATGGGTGTGTGCTAGCAAGGGGACTGTGAAGTTGGTAGAGTGATGGATGTGGGAGGAAGGGGTGGCGCTGGGCGACATTTTTCAGTCTAGTCCATCAGAGGTCATTGAACGTACGCTCCCAAATATCATAACTTGCCTGTGAGGAAGTTGTTATATGTTAAATGGAACTTGTTTTATTTATTTCTACCTTTGATGGCTGCACGTGTGTGTACATGTGTGTGTGTGTGTGAGGTATTCATTCATATGTGTATGGTGTGTGTACATGTGTGTGCATGGTGATGTGTGATTGTGTGTGTGTGTGTTTGTGTTTATTTCATGCAGCCTGTCAGTCTGTAGCATCACTGGCTCTGATGGTACAGCTTGTTGAGCAGGTGATGTTCTGCCACTTCCCCACTCTGCCAGCCCCTCCCACTGAGCCCCTGCAGCTGCCACATGATCAAGGCCTATATGGGTGGAAGAGCATGGTAGACTTCATGGTGGTGTGTGAGGATGTGAGAGAGGGGATGGTGCAGGCAGCCATTGATCATGGCTCTGTTCTGCTCCTCCATGCTATCATGTTGAGAGATTTGCTACAATGCACTAGTATGGCTCAAGAGCTGCAGATGGTGCCTACACTTATTAATATGTGCACTAAAATCAAACCAAAGTAAGTGTTGCTTTTTTTTTTCTTTGCTTTTTTTTTTTTTTGGGGGGGGGGGGGGGGGTTAATATATTACACTATCTCATAGGAAAGGGAGTGCAGAAAATCATACAAAGTATAAAAAAGTCATTAGTGAGGTAATGTAGCTGAGTGGGTTATATAACAGTTCCACAACCATATTGAATTTATATGAGGTCCAGCATATGCTCTTATCTTTGAAGACAATCTTTTCAGCGACTTGCGACTTGAGAAAGTCTATGGATTCTGTTAATTGGTCAACACCTTTTCTTTCATCATCTGTCGGCAACCGTAATATCTTTTCTTGGACTCATGAAATTAGACACAGCAAGGCTTCTGAACCATTAGATACATATGAACTATGTCCCTCCACACAGTGGGGGGCTTTAATTGGACTTTACTAGGTGTCTGATAACCATGTACTGCAGCAAGTCTGGCTGCCATTGTTAATCTTACGTTACTAGCAATTACTGTACTTGTTGAGGAAGTGAGCGACCTCTGAGCAACAGTGCTACCTGTGTGACTTGATGTACATTGACACACCGTTCCATGCACGCACACACACACACTATTTTGTAGTCCATCACAATTTCTTTGCCAGCTTTCTTTATTCATCTCTCTATTTCATGGCTATTAGCTTTTAGAAAATGTTTGACGGTCACTGAGGATCAAACCCAGGACCATGTGCTTAAACACACAAGCTTGTGCATTAAACAATCCCTGTGTGTTAAGCAAGTGGTCCTGGTTTAATCTTTGGTGACATCCAGACATTTTTTTTTTAAATCCTGTGTTGTTATGAAAAGCCTGTGAAAGAGAGAGAGAGAATACATCTGCTACTTTGTTATAATGATGATTATACTATAATAATAATTAATGGTTATAATAATATTAATGATGATGATGATGATATTAATGATGACGATGATGATGATGATATTAATGATGATGATGATGATGATGATGATATTAATGATGATGATGATGATGATGATGATAATAATAATAATGAATGTCTAGTAGTAGTCGTGATGCAGTTATATTTGATTCCTGGCATTCTTCATTGTCCCACTTTTATCCTATAGCTACATTATAGATTGCCTTCCTTTCTTCTTTTTTTTTTTTTTGTTTTGTTTTTTTGTTTTTTTGTTGTTGTTGTTTTCTCCACTGCATTAACACATACATCAATGGCTACAATTTGCTAAGGAAACTTGCTGTCTGTGCTATCTATTGCCAGTGTTGGTAAGAATGGTTTTATTTATTTCTATTTCCCTAGGTCATCATCAGACGAACCTAAGTTACTGCTCCTGTGGATGAAGATCATTGACCTTTCCTTGCGACAGCTCCAGTATGTCCCCAACTGCATCCCCCTCGTCTTGCCTCACTTGATCACCATGGTAGCTATGTTTAATAAATTTGGAGAAGACAGAGCAAAAGAGGGTCTTCTCAGCAAGATTGGATTTGGGAAGAAGTCGGAATACGCTCCGAAGTGAGTGATGGGGTGAAATGAGACTGGTGGTAACATTCCTTGTTGCCATGGTGCTTGAGAATAATTATTACTACTTCTTACAGCTTGTTATTAGTGGATATACCAACAAAGGATGTCGTTGATATAACGACTAAATTAAGGCAGTATTAATCAATCACGAATGTTGGAATAATTGAGTGAAATAGTTTGTGATACAGTAGAACTTCAGTTATCGTAGCACCTTGGAACTAGGAATAGCTTGGATAACTAACCCTAGAAGAATCTATTATAAAGTACTAACGAATAAGAGGCGTGGTCAAGAAATTTTTACTTTTCACATGCTACTATTAGATTTTGGATGTTTGGTTACTGAAGTATTTGGATATTTGAAGTGTGGATTACTGAAGTTCTGCTGTACTTATTGTTGGTCCACAATGAGTAGTAATGACATGTCTGTAATTCCACTAGATTAATGGAGTGCAATAGTACGTACATAGCATCAGAGTGAAATAGTGTTCCCCTATTATTACACCACATGTGTAATTAGTACATTCCTTCTTACTGGCTTTTGACAACTGTTATATTGTCTATAGTTGTTATGAAAACTTCAATTAAGCTGCCAGGTTTCCATAATTGACATAGTTTTCTGGAACTGTTAGATGTTCTGTTATTTCACTTGCATCCAAACCAGTAAAAGACTGAATCTAGTTTTGATGTTTATTGTGTTGGTAATCAACACGTGGAGGAATGAAGTTGTTCCTGGCCCTGAGGTGGAGGTCCTATTCTACATAATCATGTCTGCATTTGTGTGCATTGTTGCAGGTTCCGGTTGTTGGCTCGTTCCCTGGGTGTATTCCTGCAGTGCCAGATGCCCGTGGATTTATCCGGTACAGTACAGCTCCGTCTTGTCCCTAACGCTGCAGGCCATGTCAAAGAAGACAGCCGCAGGAACAATACCGTTCCTTCTACTCCGTTTTACTCTATCACACCTACCAAGCAGAACGAGCAAGCCTTTCAAAGTTTAGAGACGTTGCACAGTGCCAAGGAATACTGTTCTCTCTCGGAATCGGTGAACATTGCGGCAAATTTCGTTAGTAACCCAGCCCACTCTATTCCTAGTTGTGCCCACCTCCTGAGGCTTCTCACAGCATCTCTCTATCCAGAGTACAGGTTCCTGGATTTGTTGAGAACTTGAAGCGGGTTGAAGCTTTGTATGACAACATTGTATTTTCATGAAATAATATGTATGTGTGTTGACATTGCCTTATTTTAAGCTACATTATCATCTTTTTTGTGCAACAATAATTTCACACAATCATGATTTTATAATTAAAAACATGGGATACGCTGTTTGCGTTTATTTCAATTTTATGCGCGTGCGGAAAGGCCGGGGACGTTCGTCGTTGCATGTCTTGAGCGTCGACTCGTCTATTGTCCTTCGCCAGCCCAGCGTTTAAAATGAATTGGACGTCGGACATGGGGTCTGGAAATTACAGCGGTGGCTTGGGTATTCTTTTCCCTTGCAGAGAAGAGCCATTCAGTCAAGATTCTGTTGCGCTGTACGCGTGGGGAAGCTCCCCAAATCTGGAGAGAGCTCGATGGTTTGTGGTATCCGTGGAAGGCATTTTCGTTTTGGTTGGGCTCGTGTGGAATGCATTCATACTTGCCTGCTACTGCAGGACCCCAAAGCTGCTTGGGGAACCAGCAAATATGTATCTATTCAACCTGGCTGCCATTGACATTTTTTTCACAGTTTTTGTCACTCTAACTTCCCTGATCTCGGAAGCAGCTGGAGAATTTTTGTTTGGAGCCAGTGACTTCTCCAGGTGTGTCTACTGCAAGTTCCTGGGAGCAGTATTCCATATTCTGATCAGCCTTTCCCTGCACACACTGGCTGCTCTGTCTGTGGACAGATGCATGTTGCTGGCCCATCCCATACGCTACGAGAACTTATTTAACTGGAAGAAGGCATTGGTGATCCTTTTATTTGTGTGGGCAGTGTCTATAACCATATCAGTGCCCCCTCTTTTTGGATTTGGAGACTATGAGTATAATTTAGTGTTTTCCTTCTGCAATGCGAGATGGACTGGAGAGAGCAGAGGAATTCCAAACATTTATTACATCCTGTTTTTTGGGTTGGAGGCCATGATTCCCATTCTGGTTTTGGTGATCATGAACATCTGGATCATCGTGATAGTCAAGGGCGCCATGAAAGAGCGCATTGTGAGACAAAGATCTTTCAGGGGCAGTAAAAGTCTGGCTCACAGCGAAGAGATGGCTTACCAGAATCAGCAGAAGCAGCTGATAAAGGTCTTCGGAGCCCTATTCGTGGCTCATGTCGTGTGCTGGGTACCTGTTTTTACTGTCATGTTTGTTGCATTAGCCATAGGTGCTGGTAGTATCCCGCAGGAGGTGTTTGTGGCCGGCTGGTTGGCATTCTTGACCAGCCCTGCTGTGCACCCTATACTAGAGACCTTCTTTGTAAAAGATTTAAGATACAGAGTCAACACCACCCGTAAGACTGTCAATACGTCATTAAAGAAAGCACACAGTAACTTGCAGCATCAGCTGAGCAGTTCTTCTCTCTTGAAAGGACTAAACTCCAAGCACTTCTCTTCCGCTTCACTGAATATCCCTTCCCCAACTATCACTACTAATGGAACAATGAGAAGAGTAAACTCTGTTCTTTCTCATGGTCTAGTTGTGGAGTCTAGGTGCTCAAATAATAGCCAATCAGGTAAACCTGTCTCCCCCATAGGCTGTAGTAGACCACCACTGCAGAGTAGGAGGAGCAATGTCTCATTTAAGTTAAGTAACAGTGATTCCACTCAGAATACTAACAGTTCCTTGGCTGTGTCAAAGAGAGTACTGCCAAAAGAAAGTGTGGAAACAGAGCACAATATTTCAGACATAATTAAAGTCAGTGACCTTGAAGCACAGACTGCAGAAGAATGATATTAATGTCACACAGAGGCATATGCATTTGCATCCATTGTCACGAGGAAATATCCAATTCATTAATAATTTGATTTGTCAAACTACTGTACTTGGTGCTACACTTCTTGACTTGAAATGTGATACTGTAGGAATCTCAGAGGAAATTTGCACAATTTAGGCTAATATCATAATTCAGTAAACATAGTATAGTATCTGGTTCCATTGGGATTAAGATTTTCCTGAAATATATTGTAATTAACTAAAGAGCAATGTTTCACCTTTAACTAATTATTGCGTGTGATTGAGGAGTTGAGAAGTCAAGGTAATACAAGTGGCTGGTAGAATATGGTCTAGACTTCCACTTCCCTTTGATTTTAAAGTCATTTCTTATAGTGTAGCTCCTCCTCTAAATACAAAATTGTATATAATTATAGCCATCTTTTTAACTTTCAAAATAATTGTAAATTTTTTAAAATGACTTAAATGGAGAAGAATTAATAAATAGAACTACTAAACATATAGAAGCACTTCAGAACACTCTAGCTAGCTATATAAGTGAAGACAATTTTTTTACTCAAAATAAACTACAAAAAAAACTGGCAGTATAATTTAAATTACAATTTAGGACCACATTTTCAAGAGAGAAAGTAAATATTTTAGGTAAAATTATTTCAGAAAGTTCACATTTGACTACAGTAGTTGAAAAATTGGTCTTGGATTGGGCATACTGCATGGACTAGCTAGGGAGTTCTCTCTAAGTGTATGTTTGCTTGTTCTTTGTTATTTCTCTTAGTAAATTTGGCTCTATTTTACTTCATAGCTTCAAAATTAAAAGGAAATTTGACTCTAATTTGTTGATCTTAAAAAAATAATAATAATAAACAACTTTGAGTTCAGCCAAGTCCAAAGGACAAGATGGTCAGATTTAGCCACATGGAGTAAGATGAGCCAAGTACAAGCATTCAAACTAAATACAGCAGCACCAAATTACATTCAAATGTTGGAATATGTCCACAATTACTGATACCATCCAATCACAATAAAACAAGAACATACTTGTACAAGATAATACAGTCATGACTGTGTCAATCCCCTAAACATATTTTCATAAAATTTTTTTTTTTATTAATTACTTCAACTAGTGGCTAACGGGGTCACACTATCTTTTGTATTACTTCAGGCACCAAACAACAATTGCTGCAAAATATATGAACTTATTTCAGATTACTAAGCCTAAGAACTGCGAAAACAGACCGGTTGTAGGAGGGGGAGCTAGGGGAAATTGACGATCGCGGTATAAACAATGTTCGCGCATGCTCCCCAAGTCGACCACGACTATAATAACCGGAGAACCGCTATCTCTTGATATGGTCGCCTAGAAGACAGCCAAGATGAATGATGAAGGCCTACAGCTAGATAATCTCAGTGCTTTGTACGAAAATTACAGTGGTTCTGGAATTGGTAACGGGTCAGATCCTCAAATTCCTTTCATTCCCCATTTTCCGTGTCGTGCGCAGCCTATTAGCAAGGACTCCTTGTCTCCTATTGTCTGGGGCAGTCTACCTCAAGTGAGCGAGGCGAGATGGTTTGTTGTGACCATTGAATCTATATTCCTAGTTGTAGGACTGGCTTGGAACCTGTTCATAATATCTTGCTTCATAAGAAACCGCAAACTCCTCAAGCAACCAGGCAACATCTATCTCCTAAACCTTGCCATCACAGACATACTCATTTCTCTGTTTGTTACTTTCACCACTTTGACAGCAGAAGCTGCGGGAGACTTTGTGTTTGGTTTCAGCGATTTCTCCAGATGTATCACCTGCAAGGTGTTTGGAGTAGCCATGCACATATTAGTAGCAGTTTCGCTGCACACTCTAGCTGCCATGTCTGTAGATCGATGTGTTTTCTTGACGCAGCCGATGCACTATGGCAACATGTTCACCTGGAAGATGGCAGTGTTCATTTTGTTTGTCATCTGGACTCTATCTATTGCAGTGGCTGTCCCTCCTCTCTTCCAATTCGGTGACTACGAGTATAACTTGGTGTTCTCTTTTTGTAATGCAAGATGGTCAGGTAAAAGTGGAGACCTTCCAAACATTTACTACATTCTGTTCTATGCATTGGAAGCTCTGATTCCAATCTTCATTCTAACATTCACCAACATTTGGATAGTCAAGATTGCCAAAAAAGCCCTGAAGCAGCGTATTACACGACAGAGGTCTTACAGAGGCAACAATAGCGATGGCAGAGGAGAGGAAAAGAAGTACAAGAGGCAGCAGAAGCAGCTAATTAGAGTGTTCGGGGCTCTGTTCATTGCTCATATTGTCTGCTGGGTACCGGTGATAAGCGTTATGTTTGTGGCCCTAGGACTGGGTGCAGAGAACATACCACCAGAGACCTTCATCGCAGGCTGGCTGGCTTTCCTCACGAACCCGGTGATTCATCCTATTCTGGAAACTTTCTTTGTGCAGGAGTTAAGGTATAAGGTAAATAAAACAAAGAAGTCCATGAGGCAGTCGGTGAAGAAAGCATCGTCTTCTCTGTATTCCCAAGTAAGCACAACGTCTCTATTGAAGTCCATAAGTAGGCCGTCCAGAACGAGTCTGGATCCTCCTATTCCTGCCACTTCCAGCTTTGTTGGGTTAAGTACAAGACCTTCCAGAAGCAGTCTAGACCCTTCCCCTCCTTGTACCTCCAGCTCTACCTCTTTAAACGGTTCACAAAAAGAGCATGTAAATTTCCAATGTGCCTTAGACTCTCAGTACATGCAAGATAAGGCATTTGGACACAAAATGCCACAAAAGGGAAAATCACGAATTGAGAAAAGAAAAAGTACTGTTTCGTTCAAACTTGATAGCTTAACTGACAAGTGTTCTTTCGAACCAGATACTCCTGACAATGTCTTCAATTCTGAAGATGGAAATGTGCCATCAGCTGTTTTAGAACAAAGCTCCCCAACCTCAGATATACCCAAAGATGACAACATAGAAGCTGGAAGAACAGAAGAATAAAAAAATTATGGGCACCTTACACTTTATGTAACCTCTAACTTATCCAATATCATTTTTGTATCACATAAGTAATATATTCATATAGATTTGCAGGAACAAAACTAATGTGGTAGTAACTGTAGCTATCAGCTAAAATGAAACCAGTATTATCGTAATAATATAAAATCCACTTGATACTGCAGAAATGTAGTTGCTGTTTTTTTGGTAAGTGATTGTAAGTTGCAGAGATTTTGATCCATTCTTAGAACATGAACATTCTAAGGAGAAGTGTGTGATGAGGCGTTACAGGAATTTGAGCCTAGTTTTTTCAGCAAAGAGACACCAGTCCTTACTTGTAGAATGCAAGTAAATTATGCATCAGATCTCACCTTTCTAAACCATCTTTTGGCTGCTTCAAGAGCAAGTGATGAGGCATGAACCAACACAAACCAGGATAGCTAAGTCAGCTATCAAAATATATAGATTTAAGGAAGAGTTTTATCATTTATTACATTTTACTGCATCTGCAACCTCTAATTCAGGGCATGCCAGCTTAGCACTGTCTGGAAACAAATGTACTATGCCACAAACCTCTCAGATAATTGTATTAGAGATAAAGGACAGCCCATTTACTATTGTTTATATTCCACCTGGACTGATTCCCTAGAAGTATTGTTGCTACATAATTGATTAACTACTTCCTCTAAGCAGACTGCTGTCAACATTCAGTTAGAATGCAAAGAATCATGCAGGAACTAATCCAGCATTTCTATTCATGCATGCCATCTAACAAAGAGTTCAATATTTGAGTTTTATTAGTTAAACATTGTGTGACAATCTTAGCATAAACAAGTATTTATCCAGTTGTTTTTTTTTTTGTTGTTTTTTTTTGAAAGAAATCACCAATTAATCAAGGAAGCTAAAGATATTCATAAAGAGGTCTGGATAAATCTACTGTATTCCAAGCCTTCCTTCTCTTTGTCTCACCTGTAATTGCATGTTTTCTATTTGGTGAAAGTGGAAGTGAGGTCATTACAATGTGTTCCTGTCCCTGGCCAAACCAGCATTGCATGTAAGGACAAAAAATGTAATAATGTATTGCCAGAGGCAAAGAATAGTTGTAAAAATAAAACAAATCAATAGCAAAAATAATAATAATAATAATTATTATTATAGATCTTGTTTCCTTAAAATAATGTACAAAAATAATGTGCTCTGCTTATTGTTCTTTATAAGCACACTATATGTATTTGCATGAAACAGTTCTGTTTTCTATTTGATGAAAGTGGAAGTGAAGTCATTACAATGTGTTCCTGTCCCTGGCCAAACCAGCATTGCATGTAAGGACAAAAAAATGTAATAATGTATTGCCAGAGGCAAAGAATAGCTGTAGAAATAAACCAAATCAATAGCAAAAAATAAAATAAAATAATAAATTAATAATAAAATAATGATAAAAGTATTGGCTATACAACACTTTGTGCTTTTATCCTGCTTCTTCTGCTTACTCCATTAAATGTACTTTGCTAATCTGTTCTTTATAAACACACTAGCTATATAGCTACTAACAACTGATGAAAATTACAAAAAAAAATTTCAAGTTCATTGAATTGGAACAAAGCCTCAGTATGACTGCTGACCGGTTTTTAAAAAATTAATTTATTTATTTATTCAAAGAAATGAGTCCATGAGGTCAGGTGGTAAAATGTGCCTTAGTAGCTAATACGCACTTACATAATTAGCTAACAGGGGCAAAATTACAGCCATCATCATGATAAATATAATTTAGGCACATTGTCTGAATTCAATTTCTTGTACACAGGCAGCTATTTTTTGAATAATTATCAGATATTCAGAATCAGCCGTTGAACTTGCTCTTACTATTATGACAAGAAGTTTTTCTGTTTTAACAGCCAATAATATATAATAATGAAAACTTAAACTGAAAAGAAAAAGAAGCTAACGTTAAAATTCCTTATTTAGAATTAAACAGAATTGTTAGAAACAAGGTTCCTCCATACAGAAAACAGTAAACTAACAATATGAAAGTACCAGTACTGTCAACTAACATCATAGTGCTCATTCCTAAAAGCAATAAAATCTTACTATACATACCATAAAGTATTTGGTAAAGTATTTGGTAAAGTGTAATCAATATGACCTGTACATATGAAATTGATGACCTTTTACTATTTTAGTAAAAGTTAATAAATTGTTTAAAAAAAGAAAAAAGAAAAAAAAAAGACTACATAAGCAGCCAGCTTGGGAGAAGTGATGAGTTGCAGAAGTGAACAGACCAATGACTCAGTCGTTAGCCCAATCCAGAGCCTTCATAAACTCATCCTCAGAGAAGGACAGTAACTTGGCAGCTTCTATGTGCATCTAACAACAACAACAACAACAACAACAACAACAAATTAAAAGGGCTCACCAAAACAAAACAAGAAAAAACTGTCTATTATTAAAGTTACTAGTAGGCGTGCTTGAGCACAAGTGGCGAGCAAGCCTATAGTTGCATATCAAACAACTAATACATTAAAAACTTAAATGAATCTTACTACATGAGACTAAAGCACTAGACAACAAGAGGACCACATTTTAATTTAGTTGTTCTTACTACATGGAGTAACAGTAGCTCTTGAAACAAGCCTTTGTTTTACTCCTAGCTAAAAGTACAAGAACACAGCCATTGACCATTCTGCATTATCAAATTTGAAGCCATCTGAATTACCAGTAGCTCTTGATCTCAGCACTAAAAATGCCAAGTTTTGAAAATATGTCTGGTAAAAGCTTTAATATCACAGTAATCACTAGCAGCAGCTTTTTGTGACTTACAAGAATAATATTTCTAAGGAATTATTGAAGAAAAACAAAGAACATTTCTAAGGAATTACTGCACATTTTAGAGCCCAATCTAAAACTTGCTGCTGCCACTAAGCTTGAATAAGACACCTGCGCTTGCAATCAAAGGATCGTGTACCAAATATCTAACTTGTGTGTCAGTAACGATGACAGAGATGGTGTGTTCATGAATAATTCATGAACCGAGCCAGTTGGAGAAGTGCCACCTCGAGCTGAATTGGTAAAGTGTCATCACATTCTGTAGGAAACTGAGGCAATAATGTGACTAATTGAAGTTAAAAGCAGGTGAAATAGGTGAAGAACAGATAAAGAAGGCAATAGTTTCACAATGCTTAAATCCTATCATGAATAGACAAGAAGGAGAGATAGACAATGGGAAAAGGGAATCCACAACTCAAAAAGAAAGAGTTGAATAGAGGAAAGGTTAAGAAGAGCTGAGATGACTCAGGAAGGAAGAAAGCAGGAGAGAAACTGATGCAACTAAATCAATAGTAGAGGATAATACGAATGGATAGAAAATGCCTTGTGCTACTGCATTCATATTAATCTCAAAATTTATTACATCAAGTGCCACAGTGGCAGGGTACTTGCTAGTATATAATAATACTCTGGTTTGTCAGAAACAACAACTTTTATATTCATGAATAATTTGTGGTTGGTAAAGTGTCATCAGTAATAACGAGGATGGTGTGCATACTCATGAATACATGGGTCAAGAAATGTAAGTGAGAAAAAGAGGACTGAAAGATCATAACCTATGTCACTGCATTCCTAATTGCTTAAGTTAGTAGATTAAGCGTCCACTATGTGAGGGGTACTTGCCAGTACATACAACTAGTGATGTGCTTCAGCACAAATGGCGAGCGAACCATTGTGCGCAAGTATAACAAGTTAGCTAAAACATTTAAACCAGATAAAAGTTGATTTTTGCTACAAAATCTGCATGAAAATGTAATAAAAAGGCTGTTAGTTTGCTATTCACAGGAAAGGCATCGTTCAGTTCATTTACTACAAGTAGTTGCAAGTATGTAGCAGTGACCTCATATTTTAGCTAACAATATATAAAAATTACTTCCTTACCTCAATTTTTTTCTGAGTGTTGGTAGCGTCTGTAGTATCCATTTAAGCAAGTCTGGTTACCTAATATAACCAGTACTGACAAAAAGTGCTCCAGCTACTAACAGCCGAGTTTTTAAATTACATGTGGTAAAGGATTTCAATTCCATAGTAACCACTAGCCACAACTGTTAGATTTAAAAAAAAAAAAAAAAAAAAAAAAAAAAAAAAGCAAATCCTAAATTAAGACTTACTTACTGTAGTGTAAAAAATCTGGGAGGACAGCGAATATATTTTTTTAGCTAAATATTTTTGCGAAGCTAAGCAGTAGCTGTGACACAACTTTTACACACACACACACACACATGTTCACTGGATATAGCAACACAGATTTGCTTTGTATTCTCCTTGTGACTGACTATTAGGAATGGATATTCAAGTAAGAGCAATACATGTATAGCTATAATTACGACAAACAGTGCATTGACCAAGATAACTTACCACAGCTCTACAAATGAACTCCGGTAAGCTAGTAAGACCTAACTGTATCTGCAAACACTTTAGATATGTGATATTCTTTAGCTAAATAGTGGCTGTAACGCACAATGCTTTGACACAACTTGACATACACCTACACGAGACTTACCTTCGCGGTTAGTCTAGTGGACAATGCATTTTCAAGTAAATACTGTTGCATACGGCTTATAACATGCCAAAGAGCGCATTGACTTACCACCGCCACTAACTCGAATAGAAATGGAAGTCCCGTAAGTTTTCACGATTTAACTGCACCCGTAAAAGAATTCAAAACGGTAAACAATTCAATTTCTAGGGTGATACGGGTACTGATCGATAAACAGAGGATTCTGTTTAGTGAAGTTTGGGACGGGGTCGACCACCGAACTAACACAAAAACGCGAGGGTCAAAGTACAAAAATACCTTACGTATGTCCAAACATAAACAAACATCCCCAATTTTCAATTGTGTTACCCCTGTAAGTGTCTCGCTCGCCAACTAGTGACGTGCTTGAGCACAAATGGCGAGTGAGCCTGCCTAGTTAGGTAACATGAAACTACAGTAGCTACGCTCGCTCGCCAAATATCCCTGATTTTCAATTGTGTTATCCCTGATAGTGTCTCGCTCACCAGTTGCTTATTATGACTGCAAATATATTTGTATCTAAAACTTCCTCAAACAACAATATAACTACAGTTGGTCAAATAATATTTTTTACAGTCAAGTGTCAAACACATTATATATATATATATATATATATACATTAAAAACTATAGAGATGTGCTTCAGCAAAAATGGCGAGCAAGCCATTTACTTAAGCAGGGTTTCATTTAGGGGGGGGCGAAAGGGGGCATTTGCCCCCCCTTGGGTTCTAAATGCCCCCCCTTGGATTCTAAGTGCCCCCCACCCTTTTGAAAGAACCGATATTTATTAAGAGAAAAATGTAAACCAAATTAATAATAAACAATATTCACACAGCAATTCGTCTAGGTTTTTTGTTCCATACTGTAATAATGTCATTTAATTGTGTAGATGAGAGCGTCTCGGGTGTCTCCATGGCTATTTTCATCAAATAGGATAATTGTGATTGCCCAATTCGATTTCGAATTCGTGTTTTAATTAGTTTCATTTTGGAGAAGCTCATTTCCACTGAAGCAGTGCTGACAGGGATAGATAGACATATGTTTGCCAGGGTGCTAATGTTTGGAAATTTTTCACTAAGCATATCACTTGTGGTGAGCTCTTTCAACTGCAAGTGCAGGTTACCTTTCGGCTTCTTCGATAAGTAGCTTCGAAATGTTTTCCACTCCTCTCGGGTTTTGCGGGAAATAAGAGCTTCTTTGGTGTATTCATCTCCACCAGCAGTCTTAGCAGGCAGCTCTGCACCATAGTGAGCTAATAGTACATCTATTAAGTCCTCACCATATGTATGGAAGTCAGAAGAGTCAGCAGCTGGCACTTTCTTCGGATCAAAGATGCCAAATGAGGAGACAATATCTTGTGAAATAAATCTGCTGGATATGTTTGCCTTCAGCATCCTGATAAACGGTTCAGCCACTTGTCCTTGGAATGTAGCAATGCTTTCCGTGGTTAACGTGATGTCAGTGACTTCTTCGATCTCATTCTTTGCATCCATCAGTTCTAATACCCAGTTAGCAGCAGGTAACATGGCATCATCAAGTGTATTGAGAGTGGCATCAACAAGAGGGGTGATAGCTGTCAAGTCTATTCTCTCAGTCTGGAGAGCTCTGCTCAACTTCGCCACTTGTGGCAGAACATAATCAAGGAGGTATATGGCCACTAAAGTTGAGGGCCTACATAAGGCTTTACTGATACCTAGAGCTTCAGGTGCATGTGTCTGCTCATAGATATTGTTTAGAGCAGTCACAATTGCACTGTAGCTAGCTTTGACTGCCTTCACACAGCGTTCATGGGACAGCCAGCGAGTATCTGATGGTTTCACAACTTTCAGCTCAGGTAAGTCAAGCACCTGCTGTACTGCTTTGAGACTCTCAGCTCGCTTAGGAGAATAGTGGAAAAATTTCCAGAGGGTGGTGAGTGTGATGTACACATGTTTTATCCCACTGGTAGCATTAGCTGCTTGAACGCATGCTAGCTGTAGCAAATGGCAATGGCAGTGTACGAAAAGTGCATGAGGTGAAATTTTCTTCAGGAGACTCTGCACACCATTGTGTTTCCCAGAGAAAGTAGCTGCTCCATCGAATCCCATACCCACCAGCTTGCTAATCTGTATGTTTTTATCTTTCATGAATTCAACAAGGGCAGAATAAATAGTCTTTGCATCAGTAGCTTTCAATGGAACTATATCCAAGAAGTGCTCAACAGGTTGACCGTCCATGTTCACCCAGCGGAAGAAAATTGAAAGCTCTTCTGTGGTCGTCACATCAGTGCACTCATCTGCCATTATGCTGAAATGGGAAGCTTGGCGAAGCCGTTTCAGTAAACATTCTTCAGCCCATAAGCCAACTGCCTCAACAAATTCAACAACAGCAACTTTAGATGTGTAGGTTGCATTTAATCTAGCTCTTTCAAGGAACCCCTTTAAATCTTCTGCACCACAACTTACGATTAGATCAATAAGTTCATCAAAATTTGTTGTGTGGGGAATGTGGCGACGAGCTAGAAAATGGGTGCAACGAATTAGAGCTTTAATGGCCATTCTGTTCTTCAACTTTTCCTCATCATTAATTTGTTGGAGTTGCTGAATGACTGACCCTTCTTGTAGTGCTGTAGCTGCAGCCATCTCTGCTTCACATGATAGGAGGTGAATATCACTCTTTGCATGAATTTTCATCTTCTCTATTGCCTTCTTCCAGTTCGTGAAAGGTTTTGAGATCCATGTTCCTCCTGTTCTTTGAAGAGAAATTCCTCTCTTCCTGCAAACCTTACAAAAAGCTCCTTGGAAATTTTTATCAAACATCAGCCAATTGAAGCTCTCTTCCCATTTTTTGTTGTATTTTCGACTGCTTGCAGTGATTTTCTTGCTTTTCTCATGTGTAGTTAATCTTTCCTTTGCATGCTTCTCATGGACAATTAATCTTTTCTTGGCAGGACTTGGCTCCAAAAACTCAGTATCAGATTGATTGCTGTCAATTTTATCTTCTGTGTCACTGCTACTTGAGTGGCCAGGTGACTTTGAAGAGCTTGCACCACAGAAGAAAGAGCGAATATCCATTTGAGACTATCTTAAGCTGTCAGGGACTACGAGTGCTTAGAGTTCTGGTTCTGGAAGTTGTAGAATCTGTATAGATCAAAACTCAACAACTGCTACGGTGAGCTGAGGGCTGGCCTTTTTATAGCCAGCCAGCAACCGTAAGTGTGAATCAACGTGTGATAAACCTAAGGGGAGGTGAGAGTCAGAGTTGAATAGTGTGTGAAAAGCATCTAAATAGTGAATGTCACAGTTGACTGAAAATTGCTAGACGGTGGAGGTGAAAATGAGTAGCTGAATTAACTTGTCAGGATCTGACATATGCAGACCTCATTAGATAAGATTATGTTTTTTTAATGTAGGACATAGGCCTTCCAATAATTCTATTTCACTCCCATGGTGACCAGTGCCGCCCGCCCCCCCCTTACATTTTCAAAACTCTATTTTGCCCCCCCTTGCAAGAATGTCTGGATGAAACACTGTTAAGTAATTCACACACACAAGATAGAATCTGATAAAAGTTGATTACAAAATCTGTATAGAAATTACTAAGTAACAATATGGCTACCTTCATTTTAGATGGTCTTACATCCTGTTCACCTAGAAGGCATCACAAGTAGCTATGTAGCAATTGACTATAGTAGTGATAGCTTTATCTAAATGACCTGTGTTCCTGACAAAAGGCACTCTAGCTACTTAATAATGGCCGAGTTTTTAAATGACGTATGGTAAGGGGTTTCAATGCCATAGTAACCACTCGCCGCCGCAACTATTAGACTTAAAAAAAATAAATAAATAAAACATTCATTTCTAAGGAATTACCACACAGGTTACAGTCTTACCCTAAATGGTAACTTGCTTACTACGCAGTAGCCAAAAAAGCTCTGTAAAGGCAGCTAATATGTTTATTAGGCTTCTCTAGCTAAGCAGTAGCTGTAGCACTCTACACTTTCACATACACTTGTTCACTGGATATACCAACACAAGACTTACTTCGTGACAGTGACTATTGGACAATGGATTTTCAAGTAAGAACAATACTGATCCAGTCATTCTCGGCTGAAATAATTATAACAATAGCAAATGTTTTGTTCTAACAGCCAATATTGTTAATTAAAACTTAACCCGACGTTTTAACTTCTTGCCGAAGTCCTCTGCTAACAAATTTGCTATTAAGAACAATACTGTTGACAAACTGCACATTTGCCATGATAACTTACCACCACCGCTAATTCGAATAGAAAAATGAACTCCTAAGTTTTTAAGCCATAACTGCGTCAGCACAAAATCAGATACGTCAGATACAACCTAATTCTAATGGATAAACAACTGATGATACAGGTAAAGATCGATAAACCAAAGGATTCCATTTAGCGGAGTATAGGGATGGGGTCGACCACCAAGCAAACATTAAAACACGGTGACGTACGTACGTCCAAACAAATATATAAACAAACAAATATCCCCGATTCTCAATTTGCTACCACTGATAGTGTCCCTCTTGCTTTGCTCACTCACCAAATAATACAACCCGATTATTCACCCATAACATCATCTCGCTCACTAACTTGTTCACCAACTAGTGGTATGTTTGAGCACTAATGGTGAACAAGCCATTGTGCACCAGTAAAAAATAACAACAACAAAAAAAACTAAACAAAATAATAAACAAAATCTTTATGCAAAAAGATAAAAAAATGGCTACATTTATTTAATTTTCCTAAGTTAATGTTCCAGCTCCTATTTCCCTAGTTCAGGAAGATCACTCCATAGGGTTTCTAATTTCTCAAGTAATGGCAGTCTCTGAGCTATTCTGACTAAATAAGCAGCTAGTAAAACACTCAGCAACTACAAACAACAAAAAGCAAAGTTAAAAACATTATGTCTGGTAAAGGATCTTCAATACTAAGTGACTAGGAAAAACAAAAAAATATAAAATATAAAAAATATTTAAAAAAATACAAGAATTTCTGAGGAACCTCCAAAGTTACAGGACTCCAGCTTGATGCAAGTACTTCAAACTACGTTTAGAAAGGAAAGAAGAAAGGCATTAAATCTTTAGTATTTTTCACAAGTGAACCTAATAGGGCTTCACACCAAATTACACAGTCAAGGTTTGTGTTGATGGGCAGACCATGAAGCCTCTGCAATATACACAGAACCACTGTTTAACACTCCTTCATTATAAATATTAATTACACAGTCAAGGCTTGTGTTGATGGGCAGACCGTGAAGCCTCTGCAATATACACAGAACCACTGTTTAACACTCCTTCATTATAAATATTAATTACACAGTCAAGGCTTGTGTTGATGGGCAGACCGGGAAGCCTCTGCAATATACACAGAACCACTGTTTAACACTCCTTCATTATAAATATTAATTACACAGTCAAGGCTTGTGTTGATGGGCAGACCGTGAAGCCTCTGCAATATACACAGAACCACTGTTTAACACTCCTTCATTATAAATATTAATTACACAGTCAAGGCTTGTGTTGATGGGCAGACCGTGAAGCCTCTGCAATATACACAGAACCACTGTTTAACACTCCTCCATTATAAATATTAATTCTTCAAGTGATCTGAATCATGTCTTTGCCTTTTTCACTCTAAACATTTATCTTTCCTGACTTGTTATTATACTATTTCATAAAGGGGAGTCAAACTATCAGACATGAATAAGCTCTTGCTGACTACATGTATTATGAATTTAAACTGGTTTCTATGAATATTAACATCCGGTGCTTTTTACATTCACAAAATTAGGAACCGACCCATTCAACGCACAGATGGAGTATACCACACTAACAACTCTGTTAGGCAACATAAGCAGCACTTATCTGATTACCTGTGAAGCCAACCATATCACTCCGGGACACCATATCTATCTAATACATACAGACACAGACCACTGGAAGCCATATAAAGGGCACATTGGTATGACCCACCCCAGGCCATATAAGGATTGTATCACTTCATAAATACTGGTGTCCTATACTTACTGAAGCAGTCATACAGAGTGTGAGTGTTTGTGTGGATGCTAGCAGAAAGGAGACCTTCAGAAAGGTGAGTTTAGAGAGCTGGGAGTGATCAGTGGTGCCATGGTATAAGTACATGGTGTATAACTAATTGTAATCAACTGCCTTTGTCATGGTTTTAATTGTAAGCCTGAAGACAAGGTCCTGTGTAGTTATGCATGATAGGCAGGAAGAATACACACACATCACTCTTTAACCAGAGGCTTAATTGGTGCAGCTAACAACAGCAAGGGTCTTCATCAGACACAGCAAGCATGCATGCACGTAGAAGGCTGTTTGGGCCTATATCTTGTGCAGTGACAAATACTCGAGTTGGCTAATAATAATGGTAGAAATGCAGGGATAGTGAAGTCTGGAAATAGCACTTAAATAGCTCAGCAGAGTTGAACTCTGCCTCCCTCAGATGTCAGGTCAGATCTCAAATTCCCCAAAATATAAGCTATCAAGCCCTTGAAGGCCAGAGTGGATAGGATAAGGGCCTCCCTCTCTCTCCCTTGCAGTTGTCTACCGCTGCCTCTGCTAGATGTGGTGTCTGTACTCGACTTGATTAGCAGACATTATCCACTAATGACAACATAGTTCCTATGTGTGTAGACACTTGTCATATAGTTCAAACATAATCCCCGCACGCGTCGAAAGCCGACGACATCCTGTCAATTAGTTATAGCATTGATTACTCAACACCACACTAGAATCAGTGGGTGAGACCCTGTCATTTAGTTCCAGTTATTGTTCCCAGCATGTTGACATTGTGTTAGAAATCATAACTTCATAGACAAGATTGAAAGAGAGGGGGCAGTTGGGCTATTCCATTAAGCAATACGAAGAGGGTGTGGCAGCAATGGGGTTAAACCCACTAATGGTATGAGTCACATTGTGTGCTACCTTCCAGCTTTAATTAGCTTAAATTACCTTCCAGCTTTAATTAGCTTAAATTACCCTCCAGCTTTAGTTAGGTTAAATACCCTCCAGCTTTAGTTAGGTTAAATACCCTCCAGCTATTTTACGAGATGAGTGGTCCCCCCCCCCCCCCCCCCCCCCCCCTCAATAATGTAAATATTGGCTTATTTGGTCAAGTGGTCATACTGTAGTGATGGTCCACAGTGGATAGAATTTTGTTAGTGAAGTTATTGATTAAATAGCAAGATATAAGACATTATATGTCGTCTCTTATAGTAGGCGTAGTGACACTTCACACAAATCAATGCTGGAACCAAAGATATTCAGCTATTTGCTCTCTGCAGTATGGTGGGTGGGGCCCATGAGTTATTGTTAGCATCAGAAATTACATGCTCAGTTATAAGCTACAGGTCCTGCACAATACTTGCTACACACACACACACACACACACACACACACACACACACACACACACACACACACACACACATACATACACACACACACACACCACAGTGTGCAACCCATTAGATAAAAAAAAAAAAAGTTTATTGTTATTTTTTGCTGTTGCTATATTAGATTAACTAATTTTGTCAGTTTTGTCTGTTATAAACTCTGGTAAAAATGTACCTAATAATATTGCAATCACATGACATACACATGACTAACCTAAATACTTCTGGCTATGTGCAGCAATTGTGTGAGTGTGTACGTGTGCGTGAGGCGGGGGAGTTACACTTACCGTGTAATTACGGTATTTGGATCTGAAGTAAAGTTTGTTTAAGTTATTAAATGATACTCTAGTAACACCTACTCATTTCTGGCGGACCATGTATTACAAAATTTAAGTCACACCATGTTACCAACTCCATTACTAGACAAAATACGCAATGAACTTCCATCACAAATCAATGATCTCACTATCTCTGATTTGCCTTCTTCACTAATCTAAACATGATGTCATTTTGAGAATGAGAAATCAGGAGATTAGAGTGGTGATATTACACGCAAAAACTACTGTCAGTATTACAATACATAACAATATTATACAGACTGTTACAATACTACAATAATATAGACTGTTCTCTCACCAGCCTCATTCCATTGACAATAATTGTGAATGTGTTGATACATTTCTCTGGCTGGTTTATATTGGAACTCGTAATACTGGCAGACAAACAAACAAACATACTACTCACCACCCGCTGTATCTGTGTGTGTGCGTGTGTGTGTGTGTGTGTGTGTAGATGATAATTGATGAATCTGGAAACATACTAGGAGAAAGTCCACTGGCAGCCCTGATCATAGGGGGCGTGGCATCTTGTGCCGTACTATTAGCTACAACGATGGCCGTGCTGTGCTGTCTGGGACGCTCCAGAAATGCCCACAAAAGCCATGCAGCAGTCATGACAAAGTTTCGCAAATGTACCAAATGTCACCAAGTGGAGTGTAAATGTAACTCAAGCAGTGCAGTTGCAGAGTCTGGCAGGACGAGTGACACAATCAAGTCCGTGCAAGTGAGCTCCAACCCCGCCTACACCACCAGCCACAGAGACCTGCCGCAGGGATACTACACAGACCTGGTGGAGGACACAAAGGATGAATCCGGCAATTTGTACACTTCCGTTCAAGGACTTGACGACAACAACGATAATTTTGAGTACATGGTCCTCGATGACATTGAGCAGGAAATATCTGTTGTGACGTCACCTAAACGGGTATCGTCTAGTGCAGTGCCACCAACGTTGGCTGTTCCCGCTCCGGCTCTCTTGAAAAGGGTGGGCTTGGAGGACAACGATCAAGTCAGTGATGAAGACGAAGATGGATATGTCACATACAACCCGGAGAAACCTCCATTTGGGACACCCGGGCCTCAAGCATCAGATAGGGATCAGGTCTACGAGAACATAGTCAGCGAAAATATTCCGACACCAAATCGAAGACACAGACACAGCTATGTCAATGACGTGCAGAAGCTGGTTCAGGAGGTCGAGGTCCAACAGCAAGAGGAGGATAAACTGGAGAAATGCGACAGCTACTGCAACATGGAGAACTTACAAGCCCAGATTGACAAGCAAGAGCTACAAGAATTAGACAACAGCTTTTACGTCAACAATTTAGATGCCTTAGTGCAAGCAGCCAAGCAATTGGAGGCTTCGCAGGCAACCCAGGGCTGTGAAGCAAGCAGCAAAGCAAACCAGCCGGTGGATCACAGACTATACGCGAACGACTTATTTCTTTCTTTAGATCAGAAGCTAAAGGAAGAAGGAACTTTCAAAAGACAAAAGGAAGAGCAAGAAGATATGTACGTTAACAGTATTGCTTACTCTCTACCCTCTCGTCAACACTGACAGCTATAAAACCCCTTAATTCATATTACTATTATTACTATCATCCATGTTGTTAATAATCTATAGCCAGAAATATTCAGTTTCCCCTGCATCAGGACATACATCCCTGGTAATAACATACAATGAAGGAAAACTAAAATATTACTTTTAGATTCCAAAGTGAACATACTGTATTTTAAAAGTTAATTCTTGCATTCCAACCTCTCACTCGCACACCGCACAGTGCAAAACAAACAAACTGAATTGTTGCAGGGCATATCTAAATCTTAGATTACATATAATGTGTGTTTATACAGACACTTGCCCTTCCTATCAACACTAACACTCGTATACAATGGAACAGAACTGACTGGTATATTCAATACGCCTAGCTATAATTTCATTCATACGCTCTCTAGTAAATTTACCAATACTATAACTCCAGGTTAGTTTTAAACTTATGTTTTCAATTTATAACAAAAGCATTTTTTAGAAAGCCTTAATTGTATATTATTACACTTCTTTATATCTCCCTCCCCCCCCCCCCCCCCCCCCCCGCCCCCCTCCAATCCCACCGCACTCAGCTTCTTCCATGAATTAATACCTTCTGTCTCTTGAGGATGTCTATAAGTTTCATTTGTTTCTTGAAGGCTGCCATCAGCTCTGACTTCTGCTTCTCCAGTCTCTTGTTCTCTCTAGTCAGCTTATCAACCTTGTCTTTCTCAGCCTTACTGTCTTCCTGCACAAACACATGCACATACGTAGACACATACTAACATCATTATTGCCAACTTCCAGAATGAAAAAAAGGGTAAGCCACACCCACTAACACACCTACAAATTAAACGTTTCAATCTTGGAGATGGTGCAGTGAAAGCATTTTACTTTCTTTTCAGTCACTGACGAAAGCTCCGTGATGCCATATCATTACTACTACAAAAAGTTAGCATGTACTGTACCTAACTACATAGCCACGCAGTAGATATTGTATCGTTATTAGATGACATGCGCGCCTGCTAGGGAGAAGGATTAAAAAATCCAGCAGAATTACCAGTAGAACACCGGGAAAATTTCATTAACCAGAAAAACCAGGAAAATTTCATCGACCAGCATCCCGGATAAACCACAATATTTGGCAACTACTGTATGTAACACACACACACACACAAATACACTCCCCCTCATTCATTTAATCAATTCACTCCAAACAAACAAACAAACAAACAAACAAACAAAAATACACAAACAATCCAGGCTAGCACAAACACACAAACAACCCAGGCTAGCACAAATACACAGCCACATAAAGGTGAGTGGGTCACTGCTTAGCTGATAGTAATATTACAATCACACAGAGTGCCACTATTAGCAACCATTACGTAGCCACACCCACCAGCTTACAGCAAAGATGGAGTTCACTTTATTCACCACTGAACAACCTCACTTCACGAGATTCTCAGGGTGGAATAAATCCAGGAGGAGGAGGCAATCGAGTTAGCTAGTTCTACTGCTTAATGCTGGTTACAGATGTCCGCATCTAGCTGGTGTACCATCGCACCCACCTTTAGTATATCCCACGTGTGCGTGTGCCCTCTACTTAACACCACTAAATCACCTTGGCTTGATTTCGGGCACTTTGAAGAGCAGTCTTGAACTTCTCCCCTTCCTCCAGGGCTCTGTTCAGTCTGACGTCCATAGCTCCCTGCTGGGTAGATGCCTTCTTCTGGGACAACTTCAGAGAGTCATAATCCTAACAGACACATGACACAATACCCGCCCACACAGTTCATAATCCTAACAGACACATGACACAATACCCGCCCACACAGTTCATAATCCTAACAGACACATGACACAATACCCGCCCACACAGTTCATAATCCTAACAGACACATGACACAATACCCGCCCACACAGTTCATAATCCTAACAGACACATGACACAATACCCGCCCACACAGTTCATAATCCTAACAGACACATGACACAATACCCGCCCACACAGTTCATAATCCTAACAGACACATGACACAATACCCGCCCACACAGTTCATAGCCATACACACATGGAGTCCATGAACATATAAAAATTGGTACTTATTGTTGGAGAACGGCCGACGATGAAGACGAAGGACGGTGCCCACACCCACCGGGCGTGGGTCTTGGACGCTGGAACCGATATGTAGATGTGTGCGTACGTGTGTGTGCGTGCGCAGGTCATCACTGCACATTATTTAGAGTTATATCATTTTGGCGGGATTTGTGCAATCATGGGGGTGTGGTCTGGGCATGGTATATAAAGGCTCAGCCCACACCAGTCAGGCGGGATAACTGACCAGGATCATTGATACTATTCATCTTTGTGTTTCGGTGTTACTTTATAATTAGTCTAACTACTAATCTATATCTTGAGCAAGTAGCTGCTGGACCATCAGTTATCTCCTGGTGGCAGTGTATCAGATCTAGGGAGTAGCTAACGGCCGCTGAATCTATTCCCTGGGACCGACAGTTGGTGGCAGCGGTGGGATCCAGACAAAAAACTCCGGATAGCCACATGTACTCCTCCGTCGAATCTACCGGGCTGGCAGCTTGATCACCTGTACAGTTACCGACGACGACCTGGTTTTAATCGACCGAGTGCGACGTCTTCACATCCAACCTCACCGAGAGAGCCTAACAACCCTCTGCGGTGAGAAGACAACTTACCAGAGGGCCAGCAAACCCTTGAGAGACACAACAGCCTGCAGAGCCGAGCACATACACTGAGGTCACCACTCCAACAACATCCCTGAGCTGGGAACGGAATTTAACCTTCTGAATGGAATTTAACCTTCTGAACTTGTTGATTGGTGTTAATATTGTTGTTTGTGCTAACACCTGTAGTGCTCCTAAAATTCATTTCTTTCTAATTATTTTCGTGTTCTCATTCTCCTTGTAATCATTTGTTTATTCTTTTTTTGGACAGATCCGCATTCGAGTAAGGATCACTCTGTCATGCCTCCGAAGAAGAAGAGCGCTCCCAAGAAGGAAGTGGCACCTCTACCACCACTCCTGGAAGAGGAAGAAGATGACAACATCACCGTGATCGAGTCAGAATACGAAGAGGAATCAGGAGAGGAAGGAGGAGATGAAGCGGGTATGGAAAGAGTAGTAAGGGAAGATAGGAGGAAGGAGGATGTAGACAGAGGAAGCAGGGAAGAAGTAGGGGGAAGTGTAGGAGCTGGTGTAAGTGATGTACCAGCCGGGTTTGATGCCTTTGTTCAAGCAATGACCGCTATGATGAGGCGAGTAGAACCCAAGAGAACCAGAGTAGAAAAAAAACTGATAAGTTCTCCCAAGCAATCAGGGACATACCTAGTTTTAAGGAGGGGGGTGACTTGTCTAAGTTTATCAGAAGTCTAGAAGCAGAGCTAACCGAACTTAAAATGCCGAAGAAATACCAGTGTCATCATTTGTCAATGGAGCAGCTCTAAAGGAGAATCCCTTCAACATGCCACAGGTTTCATACAGGATTTTCAGTTTGGGGTGGGGGGGGGGGGGGGGGGGGGGAACTTTGCTTTGGCAAGGCGGTCTTAATGAAAATCCAGATGATGATAAATATGGTAGTTCTGAAGCCTGTTCCAGTCCAAGACTACTTCCTGAAGCCATACCTTTTGAAGGCTGTAGTAGTGTAAGTCTTACTACCAAAGCTCTCAGGAAAAAAGGTTACAAATCAAAACTTACCTATAGGAAGCAATGGGGACACAAATATCCGTGGCACCTTGTTGAACCTCAACTACATTGGGTTGCTCCGCCATTCTTGCAGCATCTCTATGGCATTTTGAATCATTGTGTGCTTTCAAAACTTCAGTTGCATGATTCCAGTCAGAAATGCCGCGAGAGGTCCATGCACCACGAGCCACTGCTGAAGGCCTTCCAAACTCTTGGCAAACTTTACAAAACATACCTTTTACTGGGTCTTCACAATACACCTGCTACTTGGATCCATGAAAAGCTCCTAAATAGCTTGAAGAGTAGCCCCATATTTCTCCATTTTAGCGGATGAATCTACTGACATTAGCACACAGGAAGAACTTTCAATTTGTTGCTGGTGGATAGTCAACGGAGAGCCTGAAGAGCATTTCATGGCAATCTTGCATGCTCGTCACTGTGATGCTGAAACGATTACAGAGAGACTTGAGACATTTCTTTCCAGCAATAATCTTGACTACAAAGAGGCTAATTGGTCAAGGCTATGATGGAGGGGGAGAAAAGAACTTTTACTAGAGGGAGGAAACTTTTGCTAGGGGGGGGGGGGGGGACTTCTGCTAGGGGGAGATATCTCCCCTCCCTCCCCCCCTCTGTATGAAACCCTGCATGCCATACCATGCCATGCCATGTCTGACTGTTGGCATTGTGCCTGCCTTCAGTCAGGCATAGCAAATAACTGACAGAGTGTGAGTGAGTGTCCTTTGTTGTGTTTGCTTGTTTGCTGTGTTCGTTTGGAAGGCAAATCATGGGATGTAATTCAAACTGGGAAGAAGATTGTCAGAGTTGCACTAATAACACTCGACGAATATTGCATGAAATACGAGGTAATTCACTAAACCACTGCAGACGTGTTTAACAGTGGAGGAAAGGCCTCCGAAAGGAGATGTACAGTATATTAGCTACATATGAAATATGTATACCAAAATTCAGTTATTATTATCATTACTATTATTATTATTACTACTACTACTATAATTATTATTAGCATGTATTTTGCATTAAGTTTCAGAATAAACTCCCCCCTCCCATCCCCACACACGCCTCTATTAATGTCTGACCTTCCTCAGTGAGGTGAGCTGTCCCTCAAGTCCCTCGCACTTGTGCTTCAATTCTTCGCCCGTCTTCTTGTGTTTGGCCACTTGGTTGTTAGCCGCCTGCAGAGATCTGTCTAACTTGGACCTGGTTGTCTCCAGTTCCTTCAGTTTCACTTCTTGGGTGGCTATGAGTTTATCCTACAACAACATTAATTACACATCCACACAAAATGACAAATGCATACATACATACATACATACATGAGTTGAGAAAATTTCAGGGTGAAGGAGACTGAGGGGGTTAAATTGGCAGGGAAGTGTTCATGAAGGGAAAATGTGGGAGAAATAAAATGTTATACATGTATTTTAGAATATCTTCAGTGAACACAGAGAATAGTGGATGGTAGGGGGTTAGTGGGATTAATAGTGGATGGTAGGGGGTTGGTGGGATTAATAGTGGATGGTAAGGGGTTAGTGGGATTAATAATGGATGGTAGGGGGTTGGTGGGATTAATAGTGGATGGTAGGGGGTTGGTGGGATTAATAGTGGATGGTAGGGGGTTGGT